>Ga0302325_10004600_pt1 | contig 31806 bp, 23 predicted proteins | sample Palsa_T0_2_FD_201948 | JGI IMG/M metagenome (GOLD analysis project Ga0302325, IMG submission 201948) | Peat permafrost microbial communities from Stordalen Mire near Abisko, Sweden - Palsa_T0_2 | ecosystem: Environmental > Terrestrial > Soil > Palsa > Peat permafrost | place: Sweden: Abisko... | reverse complement strand
AAAAATTCCCGACTCCCCGTTTTCAATCGCTTGCGCGAAATGCCACCCGCATCCGCCAACCCCTCCCCGTAACATGTAAGCGAAAGGAACGGGCCACACGCGCCCGCCAATACGCATATGAAGAATCCGAACGAACCGCGCACACTCACCGAGGCCCGCATCGCCGCCAATCGGGAAAATGCGAAGAAATCCACCGGACCGCGTACCGCTGAAGGCAAGGCTGCATCCAGCCGCAATCGCCTCCTCCACGGCCTGCGCGCCAACAAACATATCCTGCTCGACGACGACCAACCCGAAGACTTCCTCCTGCTCCTCAAAAGCCTCGACGCCGCCTTCCGCCCCGTCGGGGAAGGCGAAGAAATGCTGGTAACCCAGATCGCCGCCGATCAATGGCGCCTTGATCGCGCCCTCCCCATGGAAGCCGGCATTTATCGTCGGCGTCTGGAAGGGGTCGCCGCCGAGGACTATTCCCGCAAACGGGAATTGATCAATCATCAAAGGAACCACGATCGTGACCCCGAGCGATACTCGCCCGCCCCTGCCCCACCCGACCCGGGCGACCGCCTGACCCGCGCCTTCATCGACGATTGCGCGAAGCCCAACTCCCTCGCTAACTGCAACCGCTATAAAAGCAGCATCCAGCTCTCCATCGACCGCTCCCTCCGCCAGTTGAAAATCTACCAGGCCGCCCGCATCGCCTCCACTCCTGAAGTGCGACAGGCGGCGCCGCCCGCCGAACCCGACCCTCCCGTGGCGGGGCGAGTAGGGCCGGTGGGGCCGGCGGTTCCGCCTGCCGACGCCACAAACCCTCAAAACTCAACGAATTACCATTCGAACCCAACAAATGATGGCATCGCCGGATTCGGTGTGCTCCCAGTGTCCGCGGCCATGCTCCTCGCGGTGCTCACCCTCTTGCATACCGTGCCCGAACTCATCGCCGCGCTCGGTGCACAGCTAATCGGCCTCCGCGTCGGCTATAACCGGCTCAGAACGAACCTCTTCCACTCCCTCGTGCCCCAGCCCCTAGCAGACGAACGCCGTTGGAAAACAAAGGACTTGACTTTGCCTTATCTGCGTTCATCCGCGTTCATCTGCGGCTAAATTGCTTTCTTCCCCAGTCCCTAGTACTACTGGGTCACAAAACTGTTCGAAACGTCGTGGCGCAGACTCTCAGTCTGCCGCGCCGGCACTCATGCCGGCGCTTGGCGGGCACGCCAAGACAAGGGTCGAGAAGAGTCCCGACCCGAGCAGTTTGTGACCCAGTAGTGCTAGATAGCTAGACCGTTATCGATCTTATGCCGGTCGGCATCTTCCCGAAAGTTCCACCGGTACCGGCGGCCGGGCCTGCCCGCGACGAAGCGTGCGTACCATGAAAATAAATGTTCGTCAGCCCAGCGCCACCGCCCGCAACCGGACACTGTCCGAATCTGAACAGCACACCGTGACAAAATTGCCACTACTGCGTCAAACTATTCGAAGGGATGATTGGAAGCTTCAGCAGAGCCGGAACTTATGGCGCAGGATGCCCCTGGCGCCGTCGGTGCCAGGTTGAGCCCCAAATTAGATGAAGCCAGCCTGATCCGGGCCGTTCAGCGCGGCGATCAGGACGCTTTCGAGCAGCTCGTCCGCGCCTACGATCAAAGTGTGCTCCGGCTCGCGGTCAACTTGCTGCGGTCCCAGGAAGACGCACGTGACGTCTTTCAGGAGGCTTTCTTGCGCGTGTTCCGCAGCATCGATTCGTTCCGGTTCGATTGCAGCTTCCATACTTGGCTCTACCGCATCGTGACGAACATTTGCCTGGATTATTTGCGCAAGCGCAAAGTCCGCAAGGAAGAGCCGGCCGTAGTGGATACGCCCGAGGGTCCGCTCGACCGCATGAACGATTTTGAAGAGGAAGCCGCGCACGCCGATCCCGAGCGCAGCATGTGGAACCGCCAGCTCGGGCAGCGCATTGAGGGCGCCCTTGGCGGGCTCACGCCTCGCGAGCGCATGGTTTTCGAACTGCGGCATTATCAGGGTCTGCGCCTCCGCAACATCGGCGAGGTCCTGGGCACCAGCGAGGAAGCCGCCAAGAATTGTCTGTTCCGCGCCACTCAAAAGATGCGCGCGGTGTTGGGAGATTTTCAATGAACTGCGAATCCGTAACCAAACTCATTCCGCTGTATTTTTACGGCGAATTGCCGCCGGAGGAGGAAGACTCCCTCGAACAGCATTTGGATACTTGTGCGGCCTGCGCCCGCCAGGCGGAGTCGCAACGTGCCTTGTGCGCGGCCCTCGATCGGCACGCGGTGCAGCCATCCCCGGCCCTGCTAGCCGAATGCCGGTATGATCTGATGCGCGTTGTGGGGCAGGCTGGCAGCCTGCGGCCAATTGGTAATCGGCCAATTCACCCACCGCTGCGCGCCGCCTTTGCCGCATGGCTTCCATCCCTCGGCCCCTGGCGCATGCCCCTGGGCGCGAGCGCCCTGCTGGCCCTCGGTTTTGTGACGGCGCGCTTGACTGCGCCGGGCGCAGCCGGCCCCTTCAGTCTCGCTTCGCTGACGCCCGACGTGATCTCCTCCATCCGTTCCGTACAGCCCGCGCATGAAGGCGGCCAGCCCGGCGAAGTGCAGATCGTGCTCGATGAAACCCGCCGCCGCGTAATCTCCGGACAGTTGAACGACAGCAACATTCAGCGTCTGATGCTGGCCGCCGCGCACGATGAGAATAATGCCGGCGTGCGTTGGGAATCGGTGGATCTGTTGAAGAGTCATTCGGATTCTTCGCCGATACGCGAGTTGCTGCTCAACCGCGTCGCGGAAGACCCGAATGCGGGCGTGCGCCTGAAGGCGCTGGACGGCTTGAAGGCGTTTACCGGCGATCCGGAAGTGCGCAGGGTTCTGGCGCAGGTGTTGATGCATGACGATAACTCGGGCGTGCGCATCGCGGCCGTCGACGCGCTCACCGCGCATGCCGACGACAATATGGTGGGCTTTCTGCAGGGTGTCGTGCAGAAGGAAGACAACACCTATGTGCGCCGCCGCTGCGTGAAGGCTTTGCAGGATATGAATGCTTCGGTCGGAACCTTTTAAGGCAATGACCATACTCCCGCCCGCCCTTATAGTTTCCAGTTTTCTGAGCATCGCGTTCGCCGCAGAACCGGCCCTCACGCGCGAAGGCAAGTACTGGGTTGAGCTTCGCTCCGGTTCGGAACCGATGGCGCCCGCGGCGCGCCTGCGCATCGCTTCGCGCGGTACGGTCACGCTGAACGGCACGCCCGGTCCGGAGCTGTCGTATGCCTTGAAAATACGCGTGAAGGCAGCCAGCGAAGCCGAGGCGCGGCTGTTGGCCCAGCGCTTTGGCGTACGCGTCTCAAAACAGGGCGGCAACGCCGTGTACATGGTTGTCCAGCGCGGCGGCGGTATGGCGGATTTGCAAGTCAAGATGCCTCGCAGCGCGCCCGAAACCACCATCTCCACCACCGAGGGCGCGGTGGCTTTTTACGATCTGGATGGCGCGGTGCAAGCGGAAACCGGAGGCGGAGCCGTTACTGCGGACCGCATCAAAGGCAACATCGTGGTGCGCACGGCCGGCGGCGACATCACGCTCGGCACGGTGGGAGGCAATGCCAAGTGCACCACGGCCGGAGGCAAGATTACCGCCAACCTGGTGCGCGGCGAAGCCACGTTTGAAACCGGCGGCGGCGATATCGCCGCGCAGGAAGTACACGGGCTGGTGCACGCCTCCACCATGGCGGGCAGCATCCGTATCCACAACGCCGGCTCCGCGGTGATTGCTTCGACCGGCGGCGGCCCCATCGACGTGGGGCAGGCGCATGGCGTGGTCACCGCCCGGAACTCCGGTGGACCGGTGAAGGTCGGTTCGGCCGAGGGCGTGCGCTGCGAAAACGCCGGCGGCGGCGTCAATCTCGACAATATTTCCGGCAGCGTGCGCGTCTCGACAGCCGTCGGTAGCATCATCGCCAGCCTGCTGGCTGGCAAGCCCATGTCCGATTCGTTCCTTTCCACCGGCAGCGGTGACATTACCGTGATCATCCCGTCTAATTTGGGTGTGACCATCCGGGCGCAGAACGAATTGGCCGGCAATATCCGCAGAATCGTATCCGAATTTCCTGGAATATCGGTGCGCGTCGAAGGCGGGCAGGTGGTGGCCGAAGGACCGGTCAACGGCGGCGGTCCCATCCTGCGGATCTCCGGCACCGGCGGCACCATATTCATTAAACGGCAACACTGAAAGGGCTTATGAATCGAGCTATTCGCACATCGCTATGCTTCACTGTTTTGGGCGTGACGGCGGCGTCCTGCTCATTCGCGCAGGATCCAGCGCCGCGCACGGCCGCCAACCGATCGATCGTCATCCGCAAAACGGGAAACAGCTATCTCGGCATTGGCGTGGCCGAAATCGACTCCGAGCGCGCCAAGGCGCTCAATCTCAAAGAAGTGCATGGCGTAGAAGTGAAGAGCGTCGACCATGATAGTCCGGCCGCCAAGGCCGGCCTCAACGAATCCGACGTGGTGTTGGAGTATAACGGCCAGCGCATCGAAGGTACCGAGCAGTTCGTGCGGCTGGTGCGCGAGACGCCCGTCGATCGCCAAGTGAAACTGCTGGTCTGGCGCAATGGCGGCGCCCTGACGCTGACGGCCACCATCGGCCACCGCATGGAACAGTACTCTTTCCGCACCGGCCAGGGCGACGACGGCGATCTCACGATCGAGGGGCGCGATCTCAGGGTGGAGGCGATGCCGCCCATGCCTGAGATGCCCCCCATGCCCGAAGTCACCCCGTTGCCGGACATGCTCCGCGGATACGGTTCGATGCGCAGCGGCCTGCTAGGCATCGACTGCGAGGCGCTGGGATCGCAACTGGCCGGTTTTTTTGGTGTCAAGGAGGGCGTGCTAGTGCGTTCCGTCGGGAAGGATTCCGCCGCCGAAAAAGCCGGCATGCGCGCCGGAGACGTACTCGTGAAAGTGGACGGCGAAGTGGTGACCCAAGTTCACGAAATCACCAGCCTGGTGCGCGCCGCGCGCAACAAGCATACCTTCCCGGTGGTGGTCGTTCGGGACAAAAAGGAAGTTACGCTTAACGTGAGCTTGTAGAACAGGCCCCCCGGCCTGTTTCCCCATTGCGCTAAACTAAAGGTAACCCTCCCCAATGCGCGATGAAGCTTGCGTCCGTACTTTCGTCTAACTTCGATTCTGAGATCCGCGCTCGCGGAGCCAGCTACTACCGATTAGGCGCGGTGCGCATCAAGCGGGGCAACGCCACGGGCGTCGAAGCCGGGGTCCGCGGCTCGCGCGTCTACGATGTCGAGATTACCTGGGACGGCCGCAGGCTTGCTTTGTTCTGCGACTGTCCCTACTACGAAGACGTGGGCGCGTGCAAGCACCTATGGGCCACGATTCTGGCGTCCGACTCGCAGAACTATTTCACCGCTATCACTCGCATCAGCCCCAAGGACATTTCGTTTGACGAATCTCCCGATGCTGACGACGCCGGCGACGCCGGCGATATGGAAGAAGGTCCCCGCTACTACCCGTCTCTCACTCGTCCGGCACCCGTTTTTAAGCCGCAACCCCAAGTAGCCCCGCCTGCCTGGCGGCAGCGCCTGAATGAAATCGTACCGGCCGGATCGTTGGCGCACACGGCCTGGCCCCCGCAGCGCGAGCTGCTTTACATCGTCGATGTGGCGGGCAGCGCCGTGCGCGGCTCCCTGGTCCTGGAGTTGAAGGCGCGCGAGCCCAAGCTCAAGGGCGGATGGAAAAAACCCGCAGTCCCGCAGATCAGCCGAGCGGCGCTGTCCACGCTCCCGAACCCCGTGGATCGCCACATCCTCGGGCTGCTTTCGGGAAGCGCGATGAACTCGGACTGGATGGCCTACAGCGGTTACGAATCGATCGCCGCCGGCTTCCGTCTGCGGCAGCCGTTCGCCTCCACGGTGATGCCGGAGATCGCGCGCACGGGACGCTGCCTGCTCCAGTTGAACGCCGGCGACCAGGAGTGGCTGCCGCTCGCTTGGGACGATGGCGAGCCTTGGCGATTGGTTCTGCGCCTGCTCCCTCAGGCAGGCCGCAAGTGGGCGCTCGCCGGGTTCCTGCGCCGCAGCGGCGAAGAGATGGATCTCCTGACGCCGGCCCTGATCGCCGAGGGTTTGGTTTTCACCCGGGAGCGCGTCGCGCTGCTGGAAGAAGGCGCGCCATCCGAATGGATCTCCGCTCTCCGCAGGTTGCGCCAGATCGACGCGCCCGAGGGCGACGTCGGCCAGATGCTCGCGGCGCTGCTCGAACATCCGCTCGCCGCGCGCCTGGAGGTTCCCGAGGAACTGCGCTTCGAGGAAGTGCAGCCCGTGCCGCGGCCTTGCCTCACGTTCCGCTCCGCCAAGCGCTACGCGTGGGAGCAGGAGCGTCTGATCGCCGAACTCTCGTTCGATTACGATGGCCGGCGCGTGCCCGATGCGCTCAAGGGCCGCGGCGTGTACGATCCCGCCGAACGGCGATTCGTGGTGCGCGACCAGCAAGTCGAATCGGCCGCCAAGGTACTTCTCTACCAACTCGGAATGGAGGATCTTCCGCCGGATTACCGGGGAGAGGCAGCCTCCCTGCGATTGGCGCCCAAGAAGCTGCCCGCCGTGGCGCACGCTTGTCTCACGGCCGGCTGGCACGTCGAAGCCGAAGGTAAGATCTTCCGCCGCCCCGGCGCCAGGACCCTGGGAGTCTCCTCGGGAGTCGATTGGTTCGAGTTGCATGGCGAAGTGGACTACGGCGGAGCCACCGCCAAGCTCCCCGCGCTGCTGGCCGCGCTGCGCCGCGGCGAAAACATGGTTCGCCTGGACGATGGCACTTACGGGTTGCTGCCGGAAGATTGGCTGACCCGCTTCGGTCCCATTGCCGGCCTGGGCACTCCCGAGGCCGATCATCTCCGCTTCCGCCGGAATCAGGCGGGGCTGCTGGATGCGCTGCTGGCCACCCAACCCGAAGTCAGTTGCGACGCGACCTTCGCCCGCGTACGCGACGAATTGCGCAACTTCGGGGGCATCCACGCGGGCCAGCAGCCCAAGGGCTTCGTGGGACAGTTGCGGGATTATCAGCGGGACGGCGTGGGCTGGATGGATTTTCTGCGCCGCTTCAGTTTCGGCGGCTGCCTGGCCGACGACATGGGCGTGGGCAAGACCGCGCAGGTGCTGGCCCTGCTGGAGGCCCGCCGCGCATCGAGCGATCGCCCCGGACCATCGCTTGTGGTGGTCCCCAAATCGCTGGTCTTCAACTGGAAGCAGGAGGCGGCGCGCTTCACACCACGTTTGCGAGTGCTCGACCATACCGGCCTGGCGCGCGATATTAGTAGCTTCTCCGATTACGATGTTGTTCTGACCACCTACGGGACGTTGCGCCGCGACGCCGCGGAATTCAAGGACATCGAGTTCGATTACGTGGTGCTCGATGAAGCGCAGGCCATCAAGAATCCCGGCACCGAGTCGGCCAAAGCCGCGCGTCTCTTGCGTGGCCGCAACCGGTTGGCGCTCAGCGGTACGCCCGTGGAGAATCATCTGGGCGAGTTGTGGAGCATCTTCGAATTTCTCAACCCCGGCATGCTGGGCACCGCGAGCGTGTTCAAGCTGGCCGGAGGCGCGGCGCGCAATCCCAGCGAAGAAACGCGCACCCTGCTGGCCCACGCCCTGCGCCCATTCATTCTGCGGCGCACCAAGGAACAGGTGGCGCGCGAGCTACCGGCCAAATCCGAGCAGACCATTTTCTGCGAGTTGGAGGCCCCCCAGCGCAAGCTCTACAACGAGCTGCGTCTGCACTACCGCAATTCGCTGCTGCAGACAGTTGCCGCGAACGGGCTGGCGAAATCCAAGATCCAGGTGCTGGAGGCGCTGTTGCGATTGCGCCAGGCGGCCTGCCATCCGGGTCTGCTGGATCCCAAGCGCCGCGGCGACTCTAGCGCAAAACTCGATGTGCTGATCGATCAGTTGGAAGAAATCGTGGCGGAGGGTCACAAGGCGCTGGTATTTTCGCAATTCACCAGCCTGCTGTCGCTGGTGAAGGAGCGGCTCGACGCATCGGCGATGGTTTACGAATACCTGGATGGCGCGACGCGCGACCGGCAGCAGCGCGTGGAGCGTTTCCAGAACGATCCGGACTGCCCTCTGTTCCTGATCAGCTTGAAAGCCGGTGGTCTGGGCCTGAACCTGACCGCTGCGGAATATGTATTTCTGCTGGACCCGTGGTGGAATCCCGCGGTGGAAGCGCAAGCCGTCGATCGGGCGCACCGCATCGGCCAGACGCGCCAGGTCTTCGCCTATCGCCTAATAGCACGGGATACCGTCGAGGAGAAAATCCTGCAACTGCAAAGCAGCAAGCGGGATTTGGCTGCCGCCATCATCAGCGAGGATAACAGCCTGATCCGCGACCTAAAGCGCGAGGATCTGGAGTTACTCCTGTCGTAATGTGGCGCACGCACTCATGCGTGCCGTGTCGAGACTCGTCTCGACACCTGTGTGGCTTGCCTGTCTCCCGACTTCTTACTTCGATTCAATCCGCATGGCGTAAAAGCTCCGATACACGAACGTCACAGAAACCAGGAAGAACATCGCGCCAAGCACGGTCGTGAGCATATTGCCTTGCTTGTTGTTCAGATCCACCGCCAGTTCCACGGCCAGCAGCCCGAACAACGTGGTGAACTTGATGATCGGATTCAGCGCCACCGAGCTGGTGTCTTTGAACGGATCGCCCACCGTATCGCCCACCACGGTAGCGGCGTGCAGTTCGGTGCCTTTCATCTTCAGCTCCGTCTCGACCACCTTCTTGGCGTTATCCCATGCGCCGCCGGCGTCGGCCATGAAGATGGCCTGGAACAGACCGAATATGGCGATCGAAATCAGGTAGCCGATGAAGTAGAACGGCTCGAAGAACGCAAAAGCCAGCGTGGCGAAGAACACCGCGATGAAGATGTTGAGCATGCCCTTCTGCGCATACTGCGTGCAGATGGCCACTACCTTCTTGGAATCGGCAACCGAGGCCTTCTCGGCGCTCTCCAGCTTGATATGCCCCTTGATGAATTCCACCGCGCGATATGCGCCAGTGGAGACCGCCTGCGTGGAAGCTCCCGTGAACCAATAGATCATCGCGCCGCCCGCAATCAAGCCCAACAGGAAGGGCGGGTAGAGGATCGAGAGATTCGCAAGGTGGGCAGTCAGGCCGTTGGTCAGCAACACGACGATCGAGAAGATCATAGTAGTGGCGCCCACCACCGCGGTGCCGATCAGCACCGGCTTGGAAGTGGCCTTGAACGTGTTGCCGGCCCCGTCGTTCTCTTCCAGATTTTCCTTGCCCCTCTCGAAGTCCGGTGTGAATCCGAAATCGCGCTGAATCTCGGCTTTTATGCCCGGCAGCGTCTCAATGGTTGAAAGCTCGAATACGGACTGGGCGTTATCGGTCACTGGGCCGTAGCTATCCACCGCGATGGTGACAGGACCCATACCCAGGAAGCCGAAGGCGACCAGCCCGAAGGCAAACACGGCGGGCGCCACCATCAGGCTGGCCAGACCCAGTGTGCTGATTCCATAAGCGACGGCCATCAGGCCCAGGATGGCGAAACCCAGCCAATAGGCGCTGAAATTGCCCGCCACGAAGCCGGACAAAATCGTGAGCGAAGCCCCGCCTTCCCGCGCGGAATTGACTATCTCGCGCACGTGCCTCGATGAGGTGGAAGTAAATGCCTTCACGCCCTCCGGAATAATCGCGCCCGCCAGGGTGCCGCAGGTGATGATGGTGGAAAGCTTCCACCATAAGCTGGTGTCGCCGTTCAAGTCCGGAACGATGAAGTAGCTCACCAGGTAAGTAAGTCCCACGGAAATGAGCGAAGTCATCCAAACCAGCGAGGTCAGCGGCGCCTCGAAGTTCATCTTCTCGACATCGCTATATTTAGCCTTGGCCACGATGCCGTTGATGAAGTAACTGAGCCCGGAGGAAACAATCATCATCACGCGCATGACGAAGATCCATACCAGCAACCGTACCTGCATTTCGGGCTGCTTGACCGCCAGCAGGATAAAGGTGATCAGGGCCACGCCCGTGACGCCGTAAGTCTCGAAACCGTCAGCGGATGGTCCTACGGAGTCGCCCGCGTTGTCGCCGGTGCAGTCCGCAATCACGCCCGGGTTGCGCACGTCGTCTTCCTTGATCTTGAAGACGATCTTCATCAGGTCCGCGCCGATATCCGCGATCTTAGTGAAAATACCGCCCGCCACGCGCAGAGCGGCGGCGCCCAGGGACTCGCCGATGGCGAAACCGATGAAGCACACGCCGGCCAAGTCCCCCGGAATGAACAGCAGGATGATCAGCATCATCATCAACTCCACCGAGATCAGCAGCATGCCGATGCTCATGCCGGCTTGCAAGGGGATGTCGTAACAGGGGAAGGCTTTGCCGCGCAGACTGGCGAAGGCCGCGCGGGAGTTGGCGAAAGTATTCACGCGCATGCCGAACGCCGCCACCGAGTAACTGCCGCCGATGCCGATGACGCTGAACAACAGAATGATGGCCACCTCGGAAGCCGGCCGGCCCTGCAGGAAGCCGAAGTAGAACACGATAATGACGCCGATGAAGCATTCCAGCAGGATCAGGAATTTGCCCTGCGTGAGCAGGTAAGTCTTGCAGGTCTCGTAAATGAGCTCGGAGACCTCCAGCATGGACTTATGCACGGCCATATTCTTCAGCCGCATGTAGATGATGAGGCCGAAAACCATGCCTAACGCGCAGAATATAAGACCGAACATCAGCAGGCTGCGGCCGCCGATACCGCCCAGAAACGTGGCACTGTCCAGATTCGGCAGGTGCAGACTGGCTTCGCCGCCCTCGCCTTGTGCCATCAGGGGCACGGCCAACATGGCCATCCACAACAACGTGAGAAACGCGCGGATTGCGCGGCGCCTGCTCGAAGATACTGTTCGCACTAAGAAAGTCTCCTGACGTGGGGCGAAATTTAGGATATCAGGGTTTGTTTACCTCAGCCTGTTCCTATGGAATCCTAAAGATAGCGCAAGGCGTCGGTGAATTCAAGGTGGACACTATTACCGAGCTTTACCAAGCCAGGACCGTCGCCGGGCCGCGACAGGAAGTGCACGACGTCAGCGTGCCATTCGGCTTTGAGGTGCTGGGGGACGCCGTTTCATCGCCGGAGGCTGGGAGGTGCGAAAAGTCGCCGGCGCCTCGCGGGAAATTAGCGCCACGCGCTGCGGCTGCTTGCGGTGGCTGGGCAGGATCCGTTCTTTGGCGAATCTACCAGCGCACATACCCGCCTTTTAAATACACTGAGCCTCTTGGCCCGACGCGTTCTACGAGCACGATCCGCTTCTCGAAAAGCACGCGGTAGATTGCGCGGTGAAGTGAACGGTAGATGTAGATCCGGTAACGGTCCTTGGTTTTCCGAAGGTGTTCCGCGTCTTCCGGCGTGGGATCCTCTTCGAGGCCAGGATATCGTTGAGCGTCTGATCGAAAGCGTCGTCGCCGTGTTCATCCAGAATATTCATCAGGCCGTCCCTGGCGCTGGGCAGCAATTCTATTTGCCAGCGCCTTTCCGCCGGCACGCTCAATCCTTCACGTCGCGGCCATAGCGTCTGGCGAAGTCGCGGATATTTTCGCCCCTCAAGCCATGCTCCTTTTCTTCACGTATGGCGAGAATCAAATCGGCTTCTTCCTCATCGATCCAGTCTCGATCTTTAAGGAGCCTTTTTTCCGCGGCGCTCAATAAGAATTCGGAAGAGGGCCGGCGTGCGAGAGCGGGGCCAAGGTTGGCCCTCTCGACATTCCTGCGGACGGGCATTGTGCTTGACCTCCTTAAGTTCAGAATCGCACAGGGGAGATGCGCGGGCAAGGCGGTTAGCTCAAGCGTGCGCGAAGCGCCCCGCCACACCTTTTGGAGAACTCTCGCGCGCCAAAGCCACTCCTCATCGTGGCCTTGGCAGTGATTCCTACAGACGTGCAGGCGGCGATCGAGCGCTTTCTCAAATCTTCCGGCCGCCCCGCTCTGCTGGAACCCGGCGAACCGCTGCTGGCGCTGGGGGCGGACAACTTCACGCTCCAACTGCGCAGCTCGCGGCTCACGCTCCAGGTGTGGGACCAGACGCGCAACCTGGTGCGGCGCGTCACCGGCGTGGCCCAGGAGGCGCGCGGGCGGCTGGAACTGGTGGTCGAGCAATTCGCCCGAAAGGAGGGCCGCCTGTTCCTTGTGGACTTGGCGCGGCCCTCCAGCCTGGATTTCGAGCGCCGCAGCGAGCGCCTGGTCTTTCGCGAGCGGTTCCGGCAATTCCTCACGCGCCAGTTCGCGGATTGGACGCTGGCCGAGGTCAGCGCCGAGCCGAACCTGGAAGCCAGCCTTTCGCCCAGCTATCCGCGTGCGTTTCTGCGCCGCGGGCAAAACGGCTGGGCGGCGATAGGCGCGCCGCCGGAAAGCGACCCCGCCGGCCTGCTCGCCTTCGGGCTGATCTGGCTGGATCATTTGCGTCGACGGGAGAAGCGCCTGGCCGTGGAAGGTCTCGCGCTGTACGTGCCACGCGGCCAGGAGCGCCACACCAGCCTGCGCCTCCCGTGGCTGAACGAAGAAGCCGCGCGCTACGAATTGTTCGCCTACGACGAGCACGACTTCGCCGCGCACATCGATCCGCGCGATTTCGGCAACCTGGATACGCGCGTCGAACTCTGCCGCCAGGCCGCGCCGCTGGGGGCGTTCGAGCGTCTGCTGGAATCTCCGGAAGTGGAGCGGGTCGGGCGTCACGATGGCGCCGTCAGCCTGCGTGTACGCGGCGTGGAATTCGCGCAGGTGTCGGCGGACGGTGCGCGCTTCGGCCTCGCCCAGCGGACCGTCGCGCGCCCGCGCGACCTGCCGGAGATGGAGCGCCTGGCGCGGGACTTGGCGGAGCGGCGCGCGCCCGCGGCGGAGGATCGCGAACATCCGCTGTACCGGCGGAATCCGGAAGCGTGGCTCGAATCGCAGGTGCGCGCACAGATCGAGCAGGTGTATGCGCCGCTCCAACCGGCGCCGGTTTACGACCAGGTGCCGGCGTTCGCGGGCGGCGACCGGGGTGTGCTGGATCTGCTGGCGGTGGAACGGTCGGGGCGGCTGGCGGTGCTCGAGCTGAAGGCCACGGCCGACCTGCAGCTTCCCATGCAAGCGCTGGATTACTGGCTGCGTGTCAAGTGGCACCTGGATCGCGGCGAGTTCACGCCCAACGGTTATTTCCCCGGCACTGAGTTGCGGCCCGAGCCGCCCCGCCTGTTTTTGGTATCGCCCGCGCTCGAATTTCACCCCACCACCGAAACCGTTCTGAGCTTTTTCGCACCCTCTATCGATGTGCAGCGCGTAGGCGTCGGAGTAGAATGGCGTAAGGGGTTGCAAGTGATGTTCCGCCTGAGCGGAGCCGAACGACCCTGCACCGAACCACGCGCCTAGGCGCGTGGAGGGGAACATCCATCATGCTTCGATACCTCAAGCAAGCCAAATCCGCCCTTTCAATGCTCAATCCGGATGAAGTGCGGCAACGCGCGGAACGTCCTCTGGCGGTGGGGCTGGTCGCGGCGGAAAGCTCCGCTTACGCCGATATGGAGGATTTTCTGATGCCGCAGGCGGTCTCGCACGACAAGCGCGTGCAGGCCCTGCAGTCCGTGCATCGGGCTTGCGATCCGGATATTCCGGAGAAGTACGATCTGGTGCTGTATGAGCAGGGTCTGCCGTGCCCGGCTACTGCGTTCACATTTTTCCGCGACGATCCGGCGCGCACGGTGGAGGAGATTGTGAGTGCGCGCGACGATCTGGGGCTGGTGTTGGCGCGCAATTTCTATCCGTTCCGCAAGCCGGTGGTGGACCGAATCATTAACTCCGTAGCGCGCGAGAACGCCATTTTTGCGGTGGCCAGCGCGCTGCCCAACGTGGTGCCCAGCTTGTTGGAAATACCCTGGGCTCTCGGGGAGTTCGCTTCGGACACGGCTTTCATCACCATGAACCAGGTGCGCATGGCGTTTCTGGTGGCGGCGGCCAGCGACAAGCAGGTGGGATACGAAAAGCAGTTGGCCGAGCTGATATCGATTGCGGCGGGGGCTTTCGGCTGGCGCGCGCTGGCGCGCGAACTGGTGGGATTTATCCCGCTGGGCGGCGGGCTGATCCCCAAAGGCGCCATCGCGTATGCCGCCACCTATGTGCTAGGCAAAGGGTTGGAACATTTCCACGGAGTGGGCTACGGCTACACGCGCCTGCAGAGGCGCGACGCTTACCAGGTTGCGTATGCGCGCGGCAAGGATCTGATCGGCGCCTTGGTGCGGAAGAAAGAGGCGTGATGCGAGGCGCGATCCGGCTGGCTCCCGTCCTGCTGGCGGTGTGCTGCGGCGTTGCGCAAAGTGGCGCCCAAACTAACGTCGATCCAGCGCGCGTGGAACGTCTGCTGCGGCGGGCGGTGGTGCTGGACCTGCACGACGACACCACCCAGATGATGGTCGACGATGGATACGACCTTACCCAGCGGCACGACTATGGCCAGGTCGATGTCCCCCGCATGCGGCAAGGCCATGTCACGGGCGTGTTTCTATCGATATGGACCGACGCGGTGCGCTATACGCCGCCCGAGTCCATCCGCCGCGCGCTCGAGCAAATCGACGTTGTGCGTCGCGCGGTGGCGCAGCATCCGGCCGAGCTGGAGCTGGCCACTACAGCCGACCAGATACTGGCGGCCAAGAAGCGCGGCCAGATCGCCATCCTGATGGGCGTGGAAGGCGGACACATGATCGATTCCGATCTAGCTGTGCTGCGGACTTATTTCGACTTAGGCGTCCGTTACATGACACTGACCCACACCGAGCACACGCCGTGGGCCGATACTTCCAGCCATCCGCCCGCCCACAACGGTCTCACGGATTTTGGGCGGCAGGTGGTGCGCGAGATGAACCGGCTGGGCATGATGGTCGACATTTCGCATGTTTCCGATAAGACGTTCTACGACGCGGTGGAGACGTCCACCGCGCCGGCGATCGCTTCGCATTCCTCCTGCCGCGCGCTGGCCGACGTGCCGCGCAATATGACCGACGACATGCTGCGCGCACTGGCCAAGAATGGCGGCGTGGTCCACATCAACTATTTCGAAGGCTTCCTGGATCGCGGCTTCATGGACGGGCTCGGCGCCCTGAAGGACGAGCAAGCGCAGCAGGACGCGGTCGAGGCAGGGGCGCCCAAGTTCGGCGACCGCAGCCAACTGGACGCCGCGGTGCGGGCCATCAATGCGCGGCGCATCGCCAAGCTGGGGCGCCTGCCGCTCAGCCGCCTGTTGGATCACTTCGATCACGCCGTAAAAATCGCGGGCGTGGATCACGTGGGCCTGGGATCGGATTTCGACGGCGCCGACGATCTGTTTCCGGAAGGCATGGAGGATATGTCGAAGATCCCCAATTTGGTGCGCGGCTTGATGGAGCGCGGCTATTCGGATGAAGACATTCTGAAGATCCTGGGCGGCAACACGTTACGCGTGATGCGTGAGGTTGAGGGGCAGGCGCTTTCGCCTGCCAAGCTGCGCTAATCTGAAAGCTTGCAAAAATCTAATCTGCCGTCACCCAGAAGCGCGTATTGGCAGTATCTATACCTCTTGGTGCTGCTGCCCGGCCTGATATACACGATCTTCTACACGGTCCGCGCCATCGGGATCGACTACACTCCCGTTCCCGTCTGGGACTCCTGGCGAAGCGTGCAATACCTGGACCGGCTACTGGCATTCGATCTGAGGCACTTCTGGGTGCAGCATAACGAACACCGCATCGTATTCCCGGAAATGGTATACGCGCTGGACTATATTTTCCTGCGCGGCGTGCTATTGCTCCCAATTGCGTGCAATATCGCATGCCAACTGGTGCAGCTAGCGGTTTTGTGGTGGCTTCTGTTGCAGATGAAAGACATGCCGCTGGGTTTCCGGCTCACGCTGGGCGTCTGCTGCAGCCTGTTCATGGCCTCCGCCATGCAGGTGCAGGGCTTCCTCGGCGTTTTCGAGCTGCAGTGGTACCTGAGCCAGTTGGCGGCGGCCCTGGCGTTTGTGTTTCTGTCGCAATCGGAGCGCACCGGGCGATGGACCGGTCTGGCAATGTCTATCGGCGCCGCCGCGATCGCAACATACTCCACGGGCAATGGCATGATGGTCTGGCCCGTACTCGTGACGATGTCGGCACTGCTGCGTCTTCCCAGGACGCGCATAGCCGTGGTGGCCATTGCCGGTACATTGAGCATCGCGGCATACTTCGTGGGCTATTCATTTGTGAGTCAAGGCCGAGCCACCCTTCTGTTGACCCATCCGTCCTATACGATCTGGTTTGTGGGCGTACTTCTGGGAACTCCGGTGAGCTATATCAGTGTCCCGTTGGGTGGCGTGACAGGATTGAGCGGGCTGCTTCTGGTGGCGATTGCAGTTGCGGTCGCGATCCGCAGACGCCGTCCGGGAGACCCTGTCCTTGCCGTGACGGCGGGAGTTTGCCTGTACATAGCCTGCAGCGCGCTGATGATCGCTTACGGCCGCATGGATCCCGAGGACCCGGCAGTCGTAGCGGCGCTGGCCGCGCGCTATGTAACGATGCCGCTGACCTACTGCGCAAACCTGGCGATCGTGATTGGCTGGCTCGTTATCCAGCTTCCTCGCGGCCGGCGGTTCGCGCTGCACTTCAGCGCCGCCGCTCTGACGCTGACCGTTCTGTTTACGGTGATGCTCCGGCAGAACTCCCACGAGAGGGCTTTCGAATTGCAAGCGGCGTTCGCGCACGAATCCGGGATTGCCTTTGTGGCCGGCATTGAAGATGCGGGTTTGGCCCGGGCGCTCTACCCCGACCCGCAATTTCCGCTGCGGGTGCTGCCTGCGATACGGCAGAGGCGCCTCTCGATCTTCGCCTCGGGCCACCAGGATTGGATCGGACAGCCGCTAAACGGAGTGTTTGTGCCTGGGCCGGACACGCTATGCTCCGGCGCTGTGGAGGGGTTGTCGCCGGTCACCGGCGGTTACCGCCTTGCGGGGTGGGCGTGGGACCGGGCGGCGGATGGCCCCCCCAAAGATATTGTCTTGACCAACGCAGCAGGCGCCATCGTCGGATTTGGCGAAACCAGACACGGCGGCTATCCGCATAACGATCCGGCGCGGAGGCCGCCTTCGAATCGGGACTGGGTAGGTTTTGCCCGGGCCGCCGGACTGTCCGGAACCATCCAGTCCTACGCCATCGTCCATGGCGGCGTGATGGCTTGTGCCCTGGGATCGCCGCAGCCGGCCGCCGGCATCAAAATCATCGCGGCGAGCCAGATGGGCGCTGCCATCCATATTACCGAATGGAAGGCCGATCCGGCGTGGACCCGTAACGGCTTCCATCCTTCGGTGGGCACGCTCAACGGCGAAGTCGTATACGGCAGCTATAGTGGCAACGATGCCGGTCAGGGCGTCTTGACCTCTGCGCCCTTCACGGTTAGCGGGCACACGTGCATTGCGTTACCCGTGGCGCACGGCCCATCCGTTGGCGGCCAGTCCATTCGCCTGGTGGAACCCGAGAGCGGCAAGATCGTGCAATCGCTACCGCTCAGTGACAGCCCCGGGATCTGGCAAGTCTGGGCGGTCGAGCTGCAAGGTATCGATAAGCTGAGCATCGTTGCCGAAGACAAGGGCAGCCAGTGGGGACAATGGGTGGCTGTGGGCGAGCCACACTGGTGTCAGTCACATTAACAAAATTTTTCTTGACCACCGCGTCCGTGTGGATTATTCTAATGAAGCTGGAGGTAAAAGACCGATGATCGCTTATAGTCGAGGTTCCAACCGCCTCGCTGGTACGGCTTCTTTGAAGAACCGTATGCCTGCGACAGTCGGGGCCTTCCGGCTGCATCCGGGTGTAGCTCAATTGGCAGAGCAACAGACGTGTAATCTGTGGGCCGCGGGTTCGACTCCCGCTATCCAACCGCTGTGTGAAAAACAGCCCAACCTGAGTGATCCAGGTCTGGCTCCTGCCGCCCTCGCAAGATAGACTTCGGTCCGTTTTGCCTGGACGGTAAACGGCTCCACTGCTCTGCACTTTCCCTGAAACTGCGAACTCTCGTTTCGCCGTGATGTAATTTGGCGCGGCTAAGTCCGCTCTAGGTAAGGCCTGCTGGTTGGCCGTGGAGTCAGGCCTGGAAACTCAAAACAAAACAGAAGTCAGGAGACAAAAGACAGAAGTCGGGACTCGCGCATCGCTGCAAATTCGGATTCTGACTTCTGTCTTCTGACTTCTAAATTGTTGGAGGAACTGCTATGCTGCACTATGTTTTGATTGCGATAATGAACGGATTCTAGTTATCCGCAAGCGCCGCTTCGCGGATATCTTGGGCCCCGGCGAGCGCTGGATCTTCGGCCGCGGCGTCGAATTGCGGCCGCACAGCGTCGGCGATCCGATCTTCGTGGGCGAGTGGGCCGAATACATCGCGAACCACCAGCCCGAAACCGTCGCGCGCTACTTCACGGTAATCGAGACCTCCGACGCGCAAGTGGCCGTCGTGCACCTGGATGGCCGCCTCGCGCGGATCATTGCCCCTTCCAACCGGGTACTGTACTGGAAGGGCGCCGTGAACGTGACCTTCGAGATCGTCGAAGTGCGCGCCGAGCCCGGAGTGCCCGCCCGTCTATTGCCGGGGCTGGTGCGATTGAGCCGCGAATCCGGCGCGACCTTCGCCGCCATCGAAGAAGGCAAGCGCGGACTGCTGTACCTCGACGGGCGTCTGACCCGTGAGCGGGAGCCGGGCACGTACGGGTTCTGGAACACCATCGCGATGCCCCGCATCGAGGTGCTCGAAACCCGCCGCCAAGCGGTTGAGGTATCCGGCCAGGAAATCCCGACCCAGGACAAGGTCGCCGTGCGCGTGAACATCTCGGCGGTGTTCGAAATCGCGGACGCCAACCGCTGAGAAGCAGGCGCAGGCCAACCTGATCCGCCGCCGTGAGGAGACGGCCGCCACTCGGTCGCCTGCTCTCGACGGCCAAGCTGATGGAGGGGAACCATCTGTTGCTGCGGCTGAAGGAGCTCGAGTCGCTGGAAAAGATCGCCGATAAGGTGGAAAAGTTCACCGTGGTCGGTGGCTTGAACGCGCTGCTGGAGCGCACCGTCACTCTGCGAGCCGAGTGGCGGGTTTGGACAATGAAAGATGACACAACCTCAAACGCCTTACAAGAGAAAGAAATAAAATCACACAAACGGTTGTTTGAGGAAAGCGCGGTGGGTTAGCAAGGCCCTTCAGCGTCGCCGGATGCCTGCGGGCAGAAGATCAATCAGTGCAACGCCCATCTACAGAACCATCATCACGACATACGGACGAGCTTCCGCCATCTCAACTCCACCATCGATGCGGCAGCTACCCAGCCAAAAAGTATGTCGCATTAAAGGCTGAAGCCTGTCCCAACTAGCGCACTATGAAGCTGGCCTGGGTGGCAACCGTACCGCCCGGCGTGGTGACCGTAATCGGTCCCGAAGTGGCTCCCGGCGGAAGCGTGGCCCAGATGTAATTAGACCCGCTGTTGGAAACCACGGTGGCCGCAGTCCCGTTGAAACGGACCGAGGCCGACAACAGATGGGAACCCCAGATCGACACCTTGGTTCCCGCCGCACCCGTTTGCGGGTTGAAGCGCTGGGGCCGCGGCGCCGGCTTGGGCTGCCCGGCGTCCAAGGCGAAATACAGGCCGCCGCCGTATTTCCCGCCGCCTATCGCAGTCCCATAGACGATGCCATCGCTGCCCTGTACCAGGGAGCACTGGCAAGCGCCATCGGCACGCGCATCGCTCATGTCGTACACGACTGAAAATTGCCCGGTCTTGGCGATCCGAAACAACTGGCTGTAGCCGCCATTCCTGAGAGATCCAATTGTGGCGCCGTACAGGTTGCCGTCGCTGCCCTCGATGAGCGCCGTGGGGCCGCCCAGCTTGCCCTCCGGAAACGAATAGAGCAACGCGTACCGGCCGTCTAAGGCGATCCTGTAAATCGCGCCCGTCCCGTTGGCGCCCCCATGAGGTGTAGCGCCATACAGATTGCCGTCGCCCGCTTCGAGCAGCGGCACCGCGAAATATCCGCGGAAGGTGTTGGCCGGAAAGTCATACAGCTTGGTCAAAACGCCGGACGGAGTCACCCGGTAAACGTAACCAGTGGCGTTCGCCGCCTGGGAGACGCCGTAGTAATTGCCGTCGCTTGCATAGATCGCGGCGGCCGGACGCTCGCCCGCGGAAAACCGGTAGATCGACGTCACGGCTCCGTTCAGGTCAACCTTAGCCAAGGACCAAAGAGTCTGGGCGGGTGACACCGCCATAGCCAGCAGATCGCCATCCGGCAGGTTTTGAGTCAGAATAGGATGGAGGCTCTGAGCCGGATATATCTTTTGGCTGCCCGGCGCCGAGGTCACCGAGAAGACATGCGCGAGTTGAGCGCCCTGCTCGATCGAGGAATAGAACCGGCCGTTAGCCGCGCTCACCAATAGCGACGGAATCTGGCCGGGGCTCAGGACAGTGGCCAGAGCCGTTTGGGATCCTTCAGCCGTAATCGAGAGAGCCACGTGCGGGCCGGATTGCCCCGCTTCCGAGTAAAAGACATCCGGAGACCCCTGCACGATTCCGGCGGGCTGATCGAGGTTATTCATGTGAGAGACGACTCGAAAAGCCGGCTGCCCGGCGATCGGGGGCGCTCCCGCCCCGACGGCGCATAGCGCGAGTGACAACCCGGTATTGAGAAAGCGTATGACCATGTTGGTATTCTTCAGGTACTTTTTCAATAAAATTTCCGCCGGCGTTCTATGGATTATGTACATAGACAATCACGCCGGAGCACGGAGCCGACGATGTACAGCTCGGATTACCGGCCTTGGTGATTTGTCCATAAGTAGGAACGTAGACATTCCCGTTCACGATGGTGGGCCGGGCGAATGTCGCGGGTACGAAGGCCGTGCTGTTGTCACAATAGGCTAACGAATTGGTACACCAAAGCAAGTCCAGTGTGTCCGCATCGTAGGCAAAAATTGTACCGGAACAATTGGGGGGACAGGGACTGGCGAGCTCCATGTTGGCCACTGCCCAGACGACCGCACCGCCTCCGGTGTCCGACGTAACCTGCACGGCTCCGCCGGGGTACTGAGTGGCGGCGCCGTTCCTGGGGTAAGCCGGCTGCATGGGATTTATGAAGTAGCCATTGTATTCCCATTCGGTAACACCACTGAGGGCCGAGGTGAAGCCTGGAGAAACGGTTAATTGGGTGCTGCCGATGTTGACCGCCGTGACGGTCTGAGTGGGCTGGCCGGCGATGTTGCCGATATGGTCCCCTACCACGACCTGGTTAGCCGCACCCAGAGTCACGCTGGTAAGGGAAGTACCCGTGGACAGTACTCCGACGCCGGCTTGCGGCGCGTTATCGGATAGCTGAAAGGACGTCAGCAACTCCTGATAGGGCCAGAAAAACAGGCGTTTTTGTGAACTGCCCGAATCGAATGCCAGGCTTGTGATGCGATGACATGTGTCGGGGTAGACCTTATCCTTGCATAAGGCATAGCTAGCTCCAAACGGAAAGGCATCCCCGAGGTCGCCCATCGTACCCCCAGCCTGCCCGCCGTTTGCAGCGGAGTAAGCGGGAAAGCACTTGGATGTCGACGATCCACACAGGTTACCCTGTGTCAGCAGATAGCCGTAACCGGCTTTGTCGCACGTGACCGCTCGTGGGGTAGAGGGGGTACTGAATGGATCGTTGAAGAGCAGAATTCCGCATACCGCCATGTCGAAATCGTTCTGGTTCAGGCCCTCGAAAGTGTAGGATACTCCCACGGTGGGCGCTTGCACCGCGCGCCCGCCGTAAGGCGTGAAGTACTGCGAGGGACTGGAATCGAACGAGCTGCCCGAAAACGTGAAATCGAGGATGCTTTGTCCGAAGTTGTACATCTTACTTACCAACGTCCCAGTGGACTGGAGCTGCTGAAATGGGCCGTTCCCAGTGCCGAAATAAGCGTGAGAGACGCCATTTAACGTGTTCGCGGCGGGTCCCTCGCCGGCCATCCACGATCCGCCGCCCTGGCCGCACCAGTTCGGGGATGTTCCATAGCCGTTTGGCACGCAACTGGTAGCGCAACAGCACGGCGGACTGGAGCCCGGGGTGCAAGTCGGACTGGAATTGCATCCGCTAGGATTACTGGGGTGATACGCGAGGCATAGTTCGCAGCCCTGGTAGCAGGCCGGCAAATCCGTGTTGTTCTGTGCGCCTGAGGTGTTCAAGGCGAACACTTGCGAAAGCGCCTCGGGCGTGCCGTTAAAGCCAAAAATCCAACCATGGTAAGGGCTGACGGTCTCGCCCCCTCCGGATGCGAAGGGGACATAGATCAAGTTGCTCAGTTCGCCCGAGCCTGGGTTGGGAACCTCAAGCAAGGCCGACCGCTGAATCTCCTGCCAAGCCAGGAAGGGATAGCTGCCGGTAGGCGTGTAGAGGACTTGGGTGTGCAGTTCGGTTCCGGAACACACGCCGTTCGACCAGGTACCTCCGGCGCATACGTCCAGGCCCGTCGTCAAGTCGATCTCGTGAATCCACCACTGTGTGCCCGACATGCCCCCGGCGGCTGTCTGGCACAGGCTGGTTGCAAACATCACCGGCGTCGGATTGCTCAAATCGATCACGGGTGTCGAAACGATACCCGCGAAAGGCAGGCCCCCTAGTCCATACTGCGTCGAGATGCTTCCAGTGGCGCCGCAGTCGTTGACCCACGGCGCATTGTTTGTGCAACCGGATCCCTGACAGTCGCTCCAGAGAGTGGCGCCCGTATCGGCATTCCAGGCAAATACGCTGCCGCCGAGCGTTACGGAAACCAGCATGTTGCACGGCCCGCCGCCACTGGCGCCGCAGTTCGCGGTCGTCGCGGGGCTTGCCACGGTAATCCCCGGGACATAGAGGGGCTGGGCCCAGATCCCGTTAGTCTGGTTGCCTGGCCCCGGATCGATGGCCAGTGGGGACCACGTGGGTTGACAAAGGGCTTCGGTGCCGCCGCTTAGCGCGCCGGAAGTAAGCACGGTCTCATTTCCGTTGTACCCGTCCCGCGCGTTGTCGTACTGAGAGGTTAGAACGGAAGGCGGGGTACCGGCCGGCGTAGACGACGGGCAGGAGGTCGCTGCATTTAGCGGTGACTGCACACTTGCAAAGCCAAGCGTCGCCACGAACAGACTAAACCGCAATCCTCGCGAGGCAGGCGCAAGCGTTCGATATGAGTACATTGGAAAACTCCGAATCTAACTGAATTAAAAGAGATTTTAGCAAATCGCCAACTGGCGTAAGGTACTGGTACTTATGGCACCAGTTCTACTCCTACTTGAGGGCCACTCTAATTAGTAACTAACCTAGCTAGGAGATGTCTACCCTGTGCGGCCCGCCACCATAATTTTGCCCGATTGCCAACGCATACCGCGCCCGACTTCGGAGGATCGGGATCGCCGATCGGTTCCCGTGCCCTGCGGCGCAAGTTCCCGGCATGGAGCCGGCGTAAGCTCACTGAAGCTAACGCGTTGGATGTGAAGAATCCGGACGTGCAGGAAGAGCCGCTGGCCTTCGGCTATTCGCCCGCCGTGCGGGATGCCCGATTAGCAGCGGTGTGGGTGACAACCGGCAGCCGCTTGCTGCGGCCCTTCGCCACGCGATGCGTGGCCGTAACCACGCGTTTCGGCGCCGCGCTCTCCCGATACGCCACGGGAATCAGCAGCCGGTCGCCGGCCGCGGGCGATGCCTGCTTCAATCCATTAGCCGCGGCGATGCTGCCGGCCGCCATGCCGTAGCGCTTGCCGATCAAGGCCAGCGTCTCGCCGCTGGCCACCTTATGCATGCGCCACGAAGCGCGCCGCTCGGCCGGGATCATTTGCAACGATGCCGAGAGCATGCCCCCCGTTCCCTTGGGCACATGCAACACGTAACCAGCCGGAGCCACACCCTTCAGCAGCGCGGGATTTAGATCCTGCAACTCCGGCATGGGCGCGTCGGTCAAATCCGCCACCAGCCCCAGGTGCGTCGGCGCATCCACCTCAATGGTGTCGTACTCCAGCGGCGCTTCCGGAACCACACCTTGCAAGCCATACTGCGCCGCGTTCTTGGTCATGATGGTCATGGCCAGAATGATCGGCACGTAGTTGGTGGTCTGCTCCGGCAGGGCGTGGCGGCTGCGCAGTTCCCAGAAGTCCGCGTATCCGGTGCGCTCCACCGCGTGGGCCACGGCGTTCGGCCCGCAATTGTAGGCGGCCATCGCCAGGTACCAATCGCCGAACATGTTATACAAATCGTGCAGATGCCTGGCGGACGCGCGAGTGGCCTTCTCGGGATCGAAGCGGTCGTCGGTATAAGCCGTGCGCATCAGTCCGTATTCCTGGCCGCGCCACGCCACGAACTGCCACATCCCGCCGGCGGCTTTATTCGAGATGGCCCGCGGGAAAAATCCCGATTCGGCCTGCGCGAGGTGGATCAACTCCTGCGGAACGCCCTCCTCCTGTAGGATGCGCGCGATCAACGGGCGATAGCGGCCGGCGCGCTCCAACCCCGCGATCAGAGTCTTGCGCCCGCGTCCTGAGAAATAGTTGATGTAGCCCAGCACCGCGTCGTTCACCGAGAGCGGAAGTTGGGAAGCCGTCGCCTGGACCTGCTCTTTCACCTTGTCCTTCAGCTTGGGATCCACCGGAAAGGTCATCTGCAGGATATCTTCCAAAGGCGCTTTCTCGAATCGGGCCTCGTCCACATCCGCGCCCGCGCCCAGCCCCGCCAGATCGTAGCGATGCACGGCGTCCACCATCTCATCGAGCCGGCCTTCAAACGCCTGCCGGTCCGAGGGATTATTTTCGGAAGCCTCCAGCATCAGGTCGATGGCCGTGTCGAATTCCCGGCGCGCCAGTCGAGTATCGGTCGCATGGTAGGCCTTCTTGCCGCGCTGGAAAGACTGATCGGCGCGCTGCATCAGCAAGTCGCCTTCCGATGGCGCAACCGGCAGCCTCTGCACCAGAATGGCGGGAGCATCGTGCAAATACGGATTCGGCTCCAGCGTCGGCGGCTCGGCGAACTCTAAAGCAGCCGGGGGCGGCGTGGAGGGCAGGAACGCTGTTTGGAACTTGGATTGCTGGTTATAGGAGCAACCGGAAATGCCCAGCATCACGGAGGACACGGAAATATGGATAAATCGCTTGGTTCGACCGGTCACTAAAACGATCCTTCGAACGGATTCGAACAGCTCGATAAGCTGCCAGCGGAAATTGTAGCCGAAACGAAACCTAGAGCCTAGCGCATTGCCCGGCTAAGGTCAACTGTGTCTCCTAAAGGTATACGTGTGTCCGAACGGCACAACTGAGGTTTACACCCCACCCTCTATTCTACTCCTCTTCTTCCTCTTCGCCGGTCTTGGCCGCCTTGGCTGCGGCAATTACCTTGTCCGCCTGTAGGGCCGGGACATAATCATAATGATCGAATTCCATGGTGAAGGAGCCCCGCCCCTGCGTCATGGACGTCAGATCGTTCTGATAGTTTAGCATTTCCGCCATGGGCGCCTGGGCACGGATAAACTGAGTGTTGCCTTTAGTATCCATGCCCGCGATGCGTCCGCGGCGGCTATTCAGGTCGCCCATCAGGTCGCCCGCGTACTCCACCGGTGCCTGGATTTCCACGTTCATGATGGGTTCCAGCAGTGTTGGCCTAGCCTCCTGCATGGCGTTCTTGAAAGCCTTGCGCGCCGCCAGCTTGAAGGCCAACTCGGAGGAATCCACGTCATGGTACGAGCCGTCGTATAGTACCACTCGGAAATCCACCATCGGGAATCCGGCCAGAAACCCGTTTTCGGCAGCTTCCAGGATGCCCTTTTCCACCGCCGGGATGTAGTTCTTGGGGATCGACCCGCCGAAGATCTCGTTGACAAATTCGAACTTGGCCCCGCGCGCCAGAGGCTCCATTTTGATCCAGCAATCGCCGAACTGGCCGTGGCCGCCGGTTTGCTTCTTGTGGCGGCCCTGGACGTCGGCGTGGCCCCGTATGGTTTCGCGATACGGAATCTTCGGCGCCCTCAGGATTACTTCCACGCCGTAGCGCTTCTTCAACCGGCTGGCGACCACTTCCACGTGCTGCTGCCCGCTGCCGCCCAGCAGGAATTCCTTGGTCTGCGGATCCCTGTAAAAGCGCAGGGATTGGTCTTCCTCCAGGATGCGGTGTACCGCGTTGCCCATGCGGTCCTCATCCTGTCGCGATTTGGCTTCGATGGCAAACGCGATAGACGGCTCCGGAAGATGTACCGGCGGATAAGTGTACGTCACGCCTTTGTCGGCCAGGGTGTCGCCGGTGAGGGTGTCTTTCAGCTTGGCGACCGCCCCGATATCGCCCGCATGTATTTCCGTGACCGGCGTAATCGTCTTCCCCACTGGCACGCCGATGTGCGCCAGGCGCTCCGCCGTGCCCTTCTGATTGAAAAGGTTGGCGTCGTTCTTCAGCACCCCCGAGTAGACCTTGAAGTAGGTGATCCGGCCGGCGAACGGATCGGCCGTGGTCTTGAAAACAAAGGCCGAACAAGGGCCGGCGCCATTAATTTTGCAGGCTTTCTCCGCGCCATTCATCTGCACCATCACCTCGCGCTCGGTGGGCGCGGGCAGGTTGTCCACCACGAAGTTGAGGATCAAATCCGTGCCGATGTTGTGCAGGACAGAGCAGCACAGCACCGGGAACAGGCGCATCTCCCGTGTGCCTTCGCGGATGCCGTCCAGGATATGCTCCGCCGGCAGCGTGCCCTTCTCGAAAAACTCTTCCAAAAGGGCGTCGTTGCCTTCCGCCACCAGTTCGACCAGCGCCTCGTGCGCGGCCTGCGCGGCTTCCGCCAAATCCGCCGGGATATCGCTCTCCCTGCCCTTGCCGTCCCCATCCGGCGTGTAGGTGTAGGCTTTCATGCGCACCAGATCGACCACGCCCTTGAAATCACGCTCGGCGCCGATGGGGATCTGGACCGGTATGGCGGTGCGGCCGAACACTTCCTGGACGCTGCCCAGCGCGCGCTCGAACGATGATCGCTCGCGGTCGAGCTTGTTGATGACCACCGCGCGCGGCAGTTTGTAATCGTCGGAGTAGCTCCAGACCTTTTCGGTCTGCACTTCGACGCCAGCCACGCCATCCACCACCACCAGGGCGGCGTCGGCCGCTACCAGCGCGGCGCGCGTATCATTAATAAAGATGTTGTAACCGGGCGTATCCAGGATGTTGATCTTGGCCTTCTTCCACTCTGCCACGCCGATGGCGGTGGAGATGCTGACCTTGCGCTGGACCTCTTCCTCGTCGAAGTCCGTGATGGTGTTGCCTTCATCTACCCGCAACAGCCTGTTGGTGGCGCCGGACGTGAAGAGCAACCCGGCGGTGAGCGTGGTCTTGCCGGAATCGCCGTGGCCCACCACTCCGACGTTCCGGATGTCCTTGCCTTCGTAGGTCTTCACAGGAAACCTCCCGTTTTGAAACCGGATGGTAACACAGCCTGTAGCGCACGCTTTAGCGGGGGTGCCCCTCTGGGCCCGGCCAACTTCAGTTCGCCGTTACCCACTCCCCGTAACCGCCCCGTCCAGCCGCGCCCCCAAAGCCTCGAACCCAGCCTTCGGACCGTGCCATTCCAATTCATCCACATCGTCAAACAGCGCGATGTCGGTGCGCAGAGTGGCGAGCGTCCGGAACAGCAGTGCCAGGTCGCGCTCGCGCGCAAGCGTCCGCGCCAGGGAACCGGCGTTGGCAACGTTGACGCTCCACTCGCGCCAGTCCGCTGGGATCGCTTCGATATGCCCGAATTTGGCGAGCACCGCAGCCGTCGACTTCGCTCCCCACCCGGGCAGGCCGGGGTAGCCGTCCGCCGCGTCGCCCACCAGCGCCAAATAATCCGGAATCGACGCCGGCGCGACGCCAAACTTTCCACGAATGGCGTCTTCATCGAACGTAACGCGCGTCCGCCGGTTCAACTGCACCACCCGCGTGCCGCGCACGCATTGCGCGAGATCTTTATCCGGCGTGCAGATAATGACGTGTTCCACCCGCGCGTCGCGCGCCGCAATTGCCGCCCCCGCGGCCAGCGCATCGTCCGCCTCGAACTCCACCATCGGCCACACCGCGACGCCCGCCGCCGTGAGCGCCTCTTCCAGCAATCCGAACTGGGCCAGCAGGTCCGGTGCGACCCCGTCGCCGGTCTTGTAGCCTGCCCAAAGCTCATTGCGAAACGACTCGATGACGTGATCCGTCGCCACGGCCACATGCGTGGCGCCGCCGCGAATCATCCCCAAAACCGACCCCAGCACGCCGCGCACCGCAGCCACCTCGCGCCCGTCCCGATCCTGCGCCGGCGGCAGCGCGTAGTAGTGCCGGAACAACTCGTATGTGCCGTCAATTAGATGAACGTCCATGATGCAAAAGCCAGCGGCTCCAAGACAAACTTACCGAATCGGCGGCATCTGTATCAAGCGGGCGGGACCGGCCGCATATCCCGTGTGGCCGGTCAGTAAGCTTCACCCCGGTTGTCAATGCCGAGGACGCGGATGAAATCAGGTGGTTCGAGGCAGAAAAAGACACGCCACTTGCCGACGCGCAAGCGCAGTTCACCGGGACGGTCTTTGAGGGACTTCACATCGCCGTGGTTTGTTGCGGCGAAACGTACCAAGGCCGCGTCGATCCGTGCCTGGACGACGCGATCGAGACGCGCCAAATCGCGCACTGCCGCAGGTCGAAAAACAACGCGGCGGATCACAGCCCGAGCCGGCGTCGCACTTCGTCCAGGGGGACATCGTCGCCCGGTTCCGCACGGGCTAGATCCAGCTTGGCCGCGGTTTCGGCATCGAGGATCTCCTGCTCACCCAGTTCCGCTAGAAAAGAAATGGCCACCTGCACCTCACTATCCGGAAGGGCATCCACGAGCGATTGAAGGCGGCTGCGATCGGAGAACATGTTTCAATTATAGCCTCAAGGGCGACTAGCCACTTGCGGCCCGAACATCCTCGCTCCATCTGGAGTCCTGATCCATGGCGGCAACCTGCGGAGGCGCCCTGCGCCGCGGCGGGTTGGGCCGTGACCGGCGTTTCCGGGAGGAATCTCAGTTTCCCAGAACCGGACTTCTGGCTCGCTTGGTCCTTAGGGAGGGAATACTGGGGGGAGGATCATTTTAGTCCTTGGACATGAGCACACAGTCGCTGACCTTCTCGCCGACTTGGTTGTAGATTGTGTCCTGGAGGTGATTCAGGATCATTGTGAGCGCGTCTGGCAGTTCCTTCTGGTCGCTTACCGCGGGATGGTTGTACTCGTTTGTCGCATGACTCGACGCCTGCGAACATCCCTTCCACACGTCGGCTAGGAGTTGGGCGTGTGGGCTGGAAAGGTCAAAGAGTTTTCCTCCGTCGAGATCATCAATACGGACGTCCTTGGACCCTCTTTTCTTCTTGCACTCGGCTGCCTTCCCATCGTCATTCCGCTTAATACCGACGAATTCGATAAGCCATCGTGTCGCGACCAGCCTCCCTTCCCATATTGAATCAGTTGCGCAGCGCCAATAAACCTCCTCTCGGTCCGTTCGACGTTCGGGATCTATGGATGCCTTCACGCGGAGGAGCGAGTTTTCCATGGGCAGGCGTGCGATGGCGGCCCTCACGCGATGGGGAATGTGCCTGGTGATCCATTCGCTTTGCTCGTCCGCGTTCATTAGTCCAATTGTACGGCGAGGGGATGATTCCGTGTCTCACCGAACGCCGATGAGCCGTATCGAAACGCCCAATCTCAGCGGTCAGAAGAAGGGGCAGTGGCGGCAGTTTTTTCCGAGGCATAGTTCATCCGAACGTCGTCTTCCAACCGAGAACATGAACACCGCGCGTCGGTCACACGCGGCCTTTCGATATGGAACAGAACCGGACTTCTTGATAATCACAGACGGGAACCGACTTCAGGGGAGCGATCTTCCAGACCGGCGCCTTCGGCTGACAAATGAGCGGGCGTGACCTCGGGATCAACGGAAGCCTGGGGACCGCTTTCGCGCTTTTATTTACCACGAAGATGGCTTCCCATGATTGTTCTCGCGGTGCAACCTCGCGATCCTTACGAAGTCGTTTTGCAGGCTCTTGAACCACTCGTGCGCAGCGATCACTTTCTGGATGTCTTGCTCGAATATCCAGCAATCGTTGACATTCTTTGGATGCGTGGTGTCGTGCCGAATGTGCATCGCCTCTTTGAACTGTGGCCAGCGCTCATTCCCGAAAGTCACCGTCAGCGGCTCATCAAAACCGACCGCTGCTGCGTTATAGACCTCCTTGATCTTCTCGTGCGCCCGCATGTAGCTCGCCTCCTCGCCGACCACTGCGCCGTTTTCGTCGAGGATTTTCTTGATCTCGCGAAGCTTGTTCAACCTATTCTCCGGCAACGTGATCTTCCCGGATTCGCATAGATGCACCAGGAGGCGACGATGCTGTTCGACGAACGCCTCCACGAGAGCGAAGACCGCCCGGACGTAGAATCGCCGGTTCGCTTTTTCCTCATCACTGGGATCGGGATTCCCTTCCCCAAGCTTCGGGCGAAGCAGGTTCACGTCGTCAATTAGTAGGCGGGTCATGCCCCGAAGTTCTTCGAGGTCGTTGTAGAGATCCATGGTGGGAGCATACCACCGGTTTCCGTTGGCGTTCCGTCAGACACGGGCGATTCGATGGTTGTCGGATCACCCGGTTGCGTTCACAGAGGTCTAATACACGTAGAGACGCCAGAATACTAGGGGGTTTTCCGCGGGGTGTAGGGACTGGCATCGCCAAACGGGTTGGCGATAGAGGTCTCCAAAGGTTCGCCAAACACGGCCTTAGCGACTTTCGCGAACTGCGGCGTTGCCTCGGGCGTGCCGCGCACCCAACGAAGATCGTATCCGGTTCTTTCGTCGTCCGCGTCAATCGCAATGCCGAGCGCTTCTTTTACGTCAATTTTCAACAGTGCTGCTTCCACGAGCGTGTTCATGCTTCTGATGCGTTCAGTCCGCTCCATCTTGGAGAATCCGCAGAAAACGAATACCGTGCTCCCATAGAGCCGCTTGTGACCGAAGCAGCCGCACTGACCTGTGTCTTTGAGGCCGGCCAACATCTCTTTCAATCGCCGTCCGGCATAGGCTTTGTTCGAACTCGGCAAACCATTGAGCATTGCCGCCATCTGCAGGTAGGCGGCCCTGCTCTCGGGGTGTTCTACATCCTTCCTGAATTCCGGTGGCACGAACGACTCCATCTCTGGGTGGCGGGTATGCAGCTCGTGAACAATCGAGTTGACGTAGCGGGAGAACTGGTTTCGGTCCGAATATGTGCCCAGATTGTCGAGCATGTGTAGTTGGAACTGTGCTCCCAACTCTTCCCGATTCACTGCCCCGAACTCGGTGAAGTCACGGGACCTCAAGACGTAGTAAGCCAAAGGGAAACGCTCGCTGTTTATTCCCGTGAAGCTGTCGCGGATTGACGCTCGCTTGTCGAAATACCGAAACACGTCCCAGATCGAGCCAAGCCACAGAGTCGCATTCAGAAGATCGTTCGCAGATAAGACGTGAATGGGTACCGAGCAACCCGGTTGGCTGATCTCGAAGTCAATCTCCCCAAACGGTTCTTGCCAGCACTCAAGCACGCAAATACCACAGCGCGCTTTAAGACTGCCTGCCGCGAAGTCCTTACGCTCGCCCCACAGGTTCTCTGCTGAAAATGGAATCTGCAGGCGTTGAATTCCAACCTTGGCCGCCTGACTTCCATCGCATGTCTTCTTTTTCAGCCACAGTTTCAGCTTTTCCTCTGAC
>Ga0302325_10004598_pt1 | contig 31809 bp, 25 predicted proteins | sample Palsa_T0_2_FD_201948 | JGI IMG/M metagenome (GOLD analysis project Ga0302325, IMG submission 201948) | Peat permafrost microbial communities from Stordalen Mire near Abisko, Sweden - Palsa_T0_2 | ecosystem: Environmental > Terrestrial > Soil > Palsa > Peat permafrost | place: Sweden: Abisko... | reverse complement strand
TGGTTGGCGCCTGCAATGACGGCACTCGGGATCACTATGTGCTCCACGCGCTCAGGCTGGCGACTGGCAGCGACACCGGCAATAAGGTCGACATATCGAAGGCAACTGGTAGCAATCCGGTCTACGTCCCGTCCTCCGCTGGCACTTACGGCGCTACGCTGGTGGGCACTAACTATGTCCTGGAGCTCAGTCCGGAGTTTGAGAGTCAGCGTGCCGCGCTGACACTCCACACCAATGCTAATGGTCACGCGATCTACATCGGATTCGCCGTGACCAACAAGCCGGAAACGCCGCCGGACGTGAGTGCCGGCGTCACCAACCCATACCACGGCTGGCTGGCGGGCTACGCGCTCAATTCGGACGGAACTATCGCTACGACTTGCACCTCCCCGAACTGCGCAAGCTTCGCCTTCGCCTCCACGGCTACGCTCGACACTAGCTCGCTGACCTGCACGGCTCCGGGCAGCGGCAATGGCACGATAAGCGGAGCGACAATGAACCAGTATCCCGCCGATGGCAACGACTGCGGGCTCGGCGGCGGCGTCTGGCAATCCGGGAGGGGTGCCGTGATCTTCCACAACCCCGTATCGAACCACGACAACATCGCCATCAGCACGGGCAACGGCGGATTCCAGATTGACGCCGGAACCACTGTGAACTTTGGCAGTTCCGTGGTCGCCTTCGATGTCACCACCACCTGCAACACGACCAGCAGCACCACGGCTGGCTGCGCCCCGGTGGACTTCTTCACGCCCAACTGCTATGGCACCTCGTCCACCACGTCCTACGCGGGCTGCACCCCGACGAATCCCCAGTTCTTCACGATGAGCTTAATGGACGAGGACATGGGTACAACTGGCCTGACGCTTACAGACATCCCGTCCCCTAGCGGTTCCCCCTACACAATTCTCTCCACCTTTGGTAAGGACGGCACCGGTTATGCGCTGGACACCGCGGAGCTAGGCAAATTCAGCGGCAGTACTAGCGCGGGCACGCCAGACCAGGCGGTCGGCGAGTTCTTCGGGACGACCACCAGCCCCCTGTGCGCGCTTGGCCCTACCGGCTGTACGCCGCCTTCGAACAACTCTTACACCAGCGGCGGCGACACCTACAACGAACCATGCGACGGGTCCACTGCGCAGGAGCCTAATCCGCCATACGTGTATGGGCCCTGCCACATGATCACCAGCCAGGTCTACTGGGACGCGGGTGGGGAAAACTACTACCTCTTCGTGTTTCCAACAAACGAGGATCTGGCGTGGTGCTATTGGAACTCCTCCATCAGCCCGCATGGCAATTTCGTCTGCACGCCATATGTGCCGACGGACTCCTCCGACGGCCTCGCGCCGTCCGGCCATCCCGGCGGCAGCCTCGTGCTCACGCTTAACAATACCGCCTCGACCCCGATCAACACCGCGATTCTGTGGTCGCTGTCGTTCGAGAAGAACTCCGTCAACGTGGCGTACGTCGATCCCGGTAGTTGCGTGACCTACGGCTGTTTCCAGGGACACCTCCGAGCCTACGCCCTCGGTGGGTACACGGCTACGGGGACCTGCACGAGCGGCACGCCTGGCACCACTCCCCCGCCTGGCCCTCCGCCCTGTGGGACGTATCCGAACTTCAGCGTTTACAAGCTGTGGGACAACACCGACTATACATCTTGGCAGGGCTCACCGATATCGCAGATTACAGTGATCAACGGCCGGGTCTACGTTCCGACTTTCAACAGCGGTATCCGCGTTTACGACAACTGGGAATAGTGCCCGGATCAGGAGAGATAAGCCATGAGCCCCAGATCATCGACCCGTATTCGGTTGGCCCTTTTTGCGCTGCTGTTGGGCGCTGGCGCCACCGGCTCGCTGGCGCGCGCAGAGGGCCCCGGCACGAACCCCGGCACCCTCAGCTACATTCCCACGCCGGTCACGATTCCCGCCCCCTTGGGGCTCACCGAGGTTTCTCCCGGCAACTTCGTCGGCTTACAAGACGGCAGCCCCACCTTTCTGCTGACCAGTCAGGGCGCGATCACCGTTTTGTGCCAGATCCCGGCCAACGAAGTAGTAAGCTCGGTCAAGGCCGTTCAGGCGGTAAATGGGCGACTCTACGGCTCCGGCGTTGCCTCTCAAGGCGGGAAAAACGTCGGCCTCAACTTTAGCTTCGGCCTCAATTGCAATCCGGAATCCTACCCTAATCCGTTCACCCCTACCCTCTTCGTGCCCACACCCGATGGCGGCCTGTTTGGGACCTATTTCGGCGACCCTGCCGCCAATGCCTTTGTCCGGATGGCCCTGGATGGCACCGTCACGATCCTGCACACTTTCTCCTCGCAGGAGGGTGGCTCGGCCGGCCCACTTGTCCTGGCAGATGACGGCAACTTCTACGGTATCTCCGGCCGCTTCTCCAAGCCAGCCGGCAACAGTTCGTCCGTATACCGGGCCACGCCACAGGGCGACCTTAAGATCCTGGCGACGTTCGCACAGGGGAGCGTCCCCATCAACGCTCCGCCCGGCGAGGCGCTCATCCAGGCCAGCAACGGCAGACTGTACGGCGCGTCGGTGGAGGGCGGCAGCCACCGGGCGGGCTCCATTTTCGAGTTGTCTCTCGACGGCACGGGTTACAAGGCGCTGTACGACTATCCTTATCTAGCCTCCGGGATCCCCACCGCGCTGGCCGAGGGGCCGGACGGCAACCTATATGGTATTGCACAAGGCGAGTCGCAGCTTTGCGGTTGCAGCACTCTGTTCCGCATCAGCCTGCAGGGGAAGTACCAGAAGCTTCAGCAAATCAACCCATCGGTGAGCGGCGGCTGCCCCTGCTGGATGACCTTGGGCAGCGATGGCAAGTTTTACGGAACCGCGGAAAGTGGCGCCTGGATATGGGACTTGGGCCTGCCGGGGCCGACGCCATTGCTAACTGCGCTGCAGCCGGCGAGCGGGCCGGTGGGGGGGAAGGTGATCGTCTGGGGAAAGAACCTGCTGGGCGCGAGGGCGGTCAGCTTCAACGGGACGGCCGCGACGACGCTCGCCAACATCAGCGCCAACTTTGTCTCCGTCACGGTCCCGGCGGGCGCGACCAGCGGCCCGGTCACCATTACCACTGCTAATGGCAGCGCCGCCTCGCCTGGCTCGTTCACGGTGGAATAGAACGCCAGCGCCCCGCCAAGGCCCGCCCTCCATTCACATCGCGGGCGTGCAGGCAAGGCTACGTTCCATCGAACTGCGGCCTTGCGCGACGGTTACCCGGGTTTTATAGCTGCCCGGCTGTTTAGTTTCCCCGATCTACATGGCAATGCCGCCCGGATCCATCGCATGAATCGATGCATAAAGCATCACGTCGTGATGCGGCTGCATCAGCGTGCTATCCTTTCATCGTGAGGACCACGATCTCTCTTCCCGACCCGCTCCTCGAGAATGCCAAGCAACTCGCCGCGGACCGCGGCATGACGCTCAGTGCGCTGCTGGAGGTTGCCGTGCGTAGCCTCGTTCTGGCGCCGAAGGCGGCTTCACATGCCCCGCCATTTCGATCTCGATCGTGCCTCCGCCCTCGTTGTAGCCGACGACGAGGCCGCCTTTCGAAGCGGTCGGCGCTGATCTGGCATGCGGATGCCGGACGTCAATATCCTGGTATGCGCCCACCGGCAGGAGTCGCCTCGGCACAAACGCTACGCGGCTTGGCTCATCGACTGTGCCACGGGGCCTGCCCCTTCGCCCTTTCAGAATTGGCCCTGCACGGCTTCGTAAGGGTTGCGACAAACCCGCGCGTGTTCGATCCGCCATAGACTACGGTCCAGGCTTTCTGGTCCCGCGTTCGCTATCGAGAGCGGCTGTTAGTGGGTGACGGCCGACACAGACGTCTCCCGGTTCTCTCCGCCCCTGCGTTGGATGCATCTCTGAGCGATTTTACCGCCGAATACCAGTACCAGTACCTTCGTCACCCAGGTTACGAAGATGCTAACCTGTAGCCATCACCGTGCGATATCGAGTATGCATGCCCCACAAAACTAACCACACGCGTGGCCTGCGCCGCTTGGCCGCAGGTCTGATACTGCTTGCTTCGGCCGCCTTCGCGCAGCCATCGCAAGCGCAGCAGCCACAGTCGCCGCAGCCGCAGCCACAGTCGCCGCAACCGCCGCCCGCGGAAGAACAGTATGTCGGCCGCTTCCTGATCTACGCCGGATACATGTTTCTGGACAGCCCCAAGCTCAATCTCTTCGAGCCCGGCTTCCACATCCAGGCGGGAACGCGCTGGTCGCGGCATGTTAGTCTGGGCTTCGACTACAGCCGCGGAACCGGCAATACCAAGATCGGCCTGAGCCAGGCCACCACCGCGCTGCAGAACGAGTTCGACCCCGTATTGGCCGGATTCATTGCCGCCGGCATTGTCCCGCAAAACTATGTAGCCGCCCTGCCGTTCAGCTCGGTTACCCAGACGGTCACCGCGGGACCAGAATTTCCGTATCGCCGCTTCAAGCGTATTACGCCGTATATCCGGCCTTCCGCCGGCCTCATCAACGAAACCGCCACGGCGCATCCCGTAGACGAACTCACTCGCATTGTGGTGCATGCCGTCGCGCCATCCGGTACTGAAGCGGAATGGACCGCGTTCTACGGATTCGGCGGCGGCTGCGCTTTCAACGTCACCAAGCATTTCAGCCTGGTGGTGCAAGCCGACTTCGTACACGATCATCTGTTCCCCGATCTGCTGCAGACCGGCCACAATACCATCCGCTTTTCGGTCGGCCCAGGTTTCCAGTTCGGCAGCAATGTGACCCGGAAGTGGGGCATTCCCGGGCATTGGGAGTAGCGGCATCCGGGTGCGGCCTAAGTGTTCATCAATCTGACCGCTTCCGACGGGTTGCCGGCGACCAGCGTGCAACTCCGTTCCATGGTCGGACGCATCGTGGCGGCCGGCCGCGATGAAGGGCAAAATATGTAATTTACAACATATTATCTGTATGACATACTAAAAGAGTGAAGTGGGAAGTTGAATTCCATAAGGACTTCGATCCCGAATTCGACGCGCTGCCGGAAGAGGTGCGGAGCGAATTGCGCGCGCATGCCCTGTTGCTGGAGCAGTTTGGCCCGCAACTCGGGAGGCCCGCCTCGATACGCTCAAAGGTTCGCGCCACGCGAATATGAAGGAGTTGCGCTTTGACGCGGCAGACGGTGTCTGGCGCGTCGCCTTCGCGTTCGACCCGAACCGCAATGCGGTCCTTCTGGTCGCGGGAGACAAGTCGGGCGGCGGCGAGAAGAGATTTTATCGCCGGCCCATAGCAAAGGCCGACGAAAGATTTGATGAGCACCGGTCGCGAACCAAGAAGAAGGGGACATAGCCATGCCGATCACGCTGAAGGACAAAATGAGGGAACTGAGCCCCCGCCCAACGCAAGAAGGTCGGGGTTCGCGCCGCTGAGTTGATTGCCGAGGAAATGACCTTGCGCGAACTGCGGCACGCGCGCAAACTCACGCAGGTCAAGATAGCCAAGACGCTCGGGGTCACCCAGGACAGTGTTTCGCGTCTCGAAAAGCGGAGCGATCTCTTGCTCTCCACGCTCCGGAAAACGGTCGAGGCCATGGGCGGGAGTCTTTCGCTGATCGCCGAGTTTCCCGACCGTGCGCCGGTGGTTCTGTCCGGCATTGCCGAAGACGATCTGAGGCCAAAGCCCACAAACCGGAGCCGCGTGGCCTAAGATTTGGCTGCCGGGTACCGGGCCGCCGGGGGCGCTACGGAGCGGGTCCAGGCGGCATGGGGCACTCAAGGAAGAACGATCTCGAATACCACTCCTTCCGACTTTTTCCCGCCGAAGGCAGTGCTCCCGAAAAGATTCCCGGCCGGACTGCGAATCACGCCATTCGGCGAATACCCGTCGTCTCCGCCGGTGAACGCATGTAGCACATTCTCATGGCCGGCCGCGTCCAACACGTAAACCACGCCTGAATCGAAAGAGTCGCCCTTCCCGCCGCTAACCGTGGTCCCATAGAAAATGCCGCCGGAATCGCGAATCAGACTGGTGGGGCCGGCCCCGTCTGTGCAATAGGCTTGCGCGCAAAAACTGTACAGCACGGAATAATTCCCGGCCGTATCCAGTTCGTACACGACTCCGCCGCCGGATACGCCGCCGCCGTTGGCGGTCCCGTACAGATTGCCGTCTGCGTTGCGGATCACGCCCGCGTAGGGATTGGCCCCATCGTACAATCCTGTAAAACTGTACAGCACCGTAAAGCCGCCTCCCGTATCCACCTTATAGAGAATTCCAGCGTTGGCTACGCCGCCCGCGTAGGTGGTCCCATACAGATTGCCGGCCGCATCGCGGATCACTCCCGCCAAGGGGTAATCTCCATAGAACCCACCTCCGAAGCTGTGTACGACCGTCTCCTGGCCCGCCGCATCCAGCTTGTATACGGCTCCGTGGCCGAATTGTCCGCCGACGGTTGCCGTCCCGTAGAGGTTGCCCCCATCGTCGAGGGCCACGCCCGCATAGGGCTCGCCTCCATCGTTGCCGCCGGTGAAGGCGTACAGCACAGTCTCATGGCCCGCCGCATCCACTTCGTACACCACCCCCTTGCCCGCACTGCCGCCCTCTGTGGTGGTCCCGTAGAGGTTGCCGGCCGTGTCGAGCGTCACGCCTGCATAGGGATATGCGCCGTCCGCGCCGCCCGTGAAGGCGTGCACCAAGACCTCGCGGCCCTTGGTTTCCAGCTTATAGACGGTACCGAATCCCGCGGGTCCGCCGTTAGATGTAGTCCCGTACAAATTGCCGGCCGCATCCAGGATGACACCGCTCTGCGGATCGGCTCCGTCCGGCACCGTCGTAGGCATGAAGTTGGACACTACCGTCTCCTGGCCTGCCGTATGGATCTTGTAGACGGCTCCAGACCCCGGTAACGACGTGGTTCCGTATATGTCGCCGGCCGCGTCGAGGGTGACGCCGGATTCGGGAGTCGATCCGTCGGTTCCGCCCGAGAAGCTGTAGCGCACCGTTTCCTGGCCCTGCGGGTCGACCTTATAGACGACGCCCCAGCCGGAGCCGCCCGCGACGGTTGCGCCGTAAAGGTTCCCGGCGGCGTCGCGGACCACGCCGGCTGCGGGGGTCTTGCCGTCCACTCCGCCCGCGAAACTGTAGAGTATCTTCTCCGGGCCCGCCGCGTCGATCTTGAAGACAGTGCCGGCGTTCGCCAGACCACCCGAGGCTGTCGCCCCATAGAAGTTGCCCGCGGCGTCGCGGGTCACGCCGACGGGCGCCGCGCCGTCCGACAAGCCGGCGAAGTAGTACAAGACGGATTCCTGGCCTGCAGCATCGAGCTTGAACACAACCCCCGATTTCCCGGCGCCGCCACTGGCGGTGGTTCCGTAGAGGCTGCCGGCGTCGTCGCGGATCAGGCTGTTAGGTCCCGCGCCGTCCGCGCCACCCGTGAAGCTGTAGAGTACCGTCTCCAGGCCCGTGGCATCGATTTTGTACACCACGCCCACGTTCGCCGTGCCGCCATGGGAAGTGACGCCATACAGATTGCCGGCGGCATCGCGGACCACGCCGGAGGAGGGGTTAGCGCCATCCGCACCGCCGGTGAAGGTGTGCAATATGGTTTCGTTGCCGGCCGCATCCAACTCGTATACCACGCCCAGGTAATCCCCGCCGTTGGCGGTTGTGCCGTAGAGATTTCCGTTCGCGTCGCGGATCACGCCGGCATAGGGATTCGCGCCATCGCCGTTGCGGTTGGTGAAACTGTGCAGCACGGTCTCGCGGCCTTTCGCATTTACCTGATAGACGACGCCCAGTTTTGCCGAGCCGCCGTTGACGGTGGTCCCGTAAAGATTTCCGTCCGCGCCGAGGATTACACCGGCATAGGGGTTGGCGCCGGTCGTGCCGGGCGGCAGAGTTCCGAAATTGTGCAGCACCCTTTCGGTGGGCTGCGCCTGCGCGCGCGGCGGCAGGTTGGCTAGGACGGCGAATCCACAGGCCAGCCACAGTAAGCGTGTTGACGGGCGGCGGCGTTTGGTTTTTGGCATGGTCTACCTTCATGCGGTAGTATATGTTATGACTGGGGCGCGATGGGATGAATAATTGGCGCAGCAGTACTGGTAGGCCCGTGCCCATGCGCCAGTAAGAGGAGCTTTATGAGCGACAACAGCTACGATCCGGCTATGTCCCTGCTGTTGGCGCAAGCCGTCGAGCAGGCGTACCAGTATTATGTACAGGGCCCAGGCTACCAGATTCAACTGCCTGGCTATGCGGTACAAAGCATCTTGTATGTCTGGGAGCTGGATAAAGATGTCCCGATCGGCTTCACTGCGACGGGCACCCAGCCCGGTGTCGCGTCTCCCAACCTAGTCATTTTCCGGGGGACGCAAACCGATGAAGAGTCGCTTGAAGACATGTGCTGGGACGGCGTCTCCTGCCGCCTGAGCAACGTCGCCTGCGGAACCGCGGCTACCGGAGTCTACACGTTTTATACGCGCGACGACCTGGGCTTAGTCTCCTCTCTGGAAGCCAGCGTGAAGCAGGCCGTCACCTCTCTGGCTTCCGCGAACGGCGCATCGCCGGTTTGGTATTTTGCCGGGCACAGCCTCGGTGGAGCGCTGGCGACATTGGCTTGCCTGGACGCCGTCGTCGGCAATTGGCTGGCCGGCCAGACCAATCCCCAAGTGACGCTGTACACCTATGGAAGCCTGCATGTCGGCCAAGCGGATTTTGCGGCGGCGTTCAATGCGGCCATCAACAACGCTTTCAGAATCGCCAACCTGGCCGACTGGGTGCCCAGCTTTCTGGGCGGCTTCATCGACATACTCGACTGCGACGATGGGCCGGCCGGGCAGGACACTCCCGGATACGTGCATGTCGGGCAGCTTTGCAGCTATCTGTGGCAGACCGATGGAGACTGGAACAATCACGCCCTGGTCAACACCTATTTGAAAACCTTATCGCAGTATCCTGGCGTAATAAGAGTCGGTCCCAGGAATTATCCCGAATAGTCGTGGGGCAGCCAATTCTGGCTGCAGGCCGCCTATTAGGCGGCCAGAGCCGGCTGAAAGCCGGCTGCGGGCACAATTGCCCGCCCCACAAGACCGGGAACAATCGGCGCGCGGCGGTGTCTCACTCTTATGCGCGGTTTCCTACAGGACCTTACTTACTCCTTGCGCCTGTTGCGCAAAGCGCCCGGCTTCACCTGCCTGGCGGTGGTGTGCCTGGCGCTGGGCATCGGCGTGAATACGTCGGTCTTCAGCATGCTCAACTTCCTCTTCTTCCGGCCCTTGCCAGTGGAGGCGCCGGACCGGCTGGTGGTGCTGGGCCGCGACGGCAACCAACTCATCTCCTGGCCGGAGTTCCGCGATCTGCGCGACCGCAACCATTCGCTCACCGGGATGGCCGCTTCTAATCCCACCGAATCGAGCCTGGATTTCGATGGCGAAACGCACGCCGCCGCCGCGGAGGCCGTCTCGATCGACTATCCGCGCGTGATCGGCGTGCGCACGTTCATGGGCCGCTGGTTCGAGCGTGAAGACGAGCAGGCCGCGGTCATCGGCTATCGCACCTGGCGGCGGTGGTTCCATGCCGATCCGCATATCCTGGGCAAGCGCGTCCGTTCGGAGACGCAGTGGTACACCATCGTGGGGGTGGCGCCTCCGGAATTCGCAGGCATTTACCTGCCGCTCAACATGGATATCTGGGTGCCGTTCCGGACGTGGGCCGGCCAATATCCGGGCGTGGCCGCGGAAATGGAAGATCGCGCCCGTCCCCGCGTGTTCGTGTTCGGCAGGATGAAGCCGGGCATCGCGCCGCCGCAAGCCGCCGCCGAGTTGAACGCCATTGCCGCGCAGGTCAAAACCGCGCAAGCCAAAGCCGCGCCTCTGATTGTGGAGCGCGTGCGCGGCATTCCCAACGCGCGCAGCCGCACCGCGTCCGTGCCCATCGCCGCCGTGCTGCTGGTAGTGGTGGGGATTGTACTGTTGATCGCTTGCGTGAACGTGGGCAATCTGCTGCTGGCCCGCGGCATCGCGCGCGAACGCGAAATCTCGTTGCGCATGGCGCTGGGCGCGCCCCGCGCCAGAGTGGTGCGGCAGCTCCTGACCGAGAACCTGGCGCTGGCGGCCGGCGGCGGAATGTTGGGACTGGCGTTCGGTGTCTGGACCGGCAAACTGCTCGCGGTTCTTCTGCCGACCACCGCGTTCGGCGAAGCTCTGCGCGTCGACTTTACACCCGATGCGCGCGTGATCGTGTGCAGCGCGCTGCTGGCGCTGTTGACGACCTTGATCTTCGGCCTGGCGCCGGCCTGGCGCACCAGCCGCACGTCTTACCGAGCGGCGATTGAGCGAGCCGCGACCGTAAGGCAGCGGTTCACGCTGCGCCGCATCTCACTGGTGGCGCAGGTGTCTTTGTCGCTGGTTCTGCTGCTGACGGCGGGATTGTTTCTGCGCGCGCTATTGTCTTTCCAGGCGGCCGACCCGGGCTTCGCGGTAAACGACCGCACCTACGTGACGACGCTGGCCTCCGCCCCGGAATTCACGCCGCAGACGAGCCGCCAGTTCTACGCGCAGACCCTCGATCGTCTACGGGCGCTGCCGGGCGTGAGGAGCGTGGCCATCGCGAATCTGCTGCCATTGACGCCGGTCAATCCGGATTGCGTCTCCGAAACAGAGCGCGATCCCGTGCAGGCCACCACCAGCACGGTCAGCCCCGGCTATCTGGGAACGATGCGGATTCCGCTGATTGCGGGGCGCGATTTCGGCTCCGCCGACCGGCCGGACGGCCCGGCTGTGGCGATCGTCAACGAGGCGCTGGTCCGCCGCCTGTGGCCGGGCCAGACGCCCATCGGGAAACGTCTGCTGCTGGGATGCCACGATCCACAACCGCTGGAAGTAGTAGGGGTGGCGCGCGATGCCCGCGTGGTTTCGTTGGCAGAAGCGCCCAAGCCGCATGTCTACCGCGCATTCGCGCAGGATTCCGGAGGCATCCAAAATATCCTGGTGGAAACGGCGTCCGGCGCCGGACCCACGCCGGAGACCACGCGCAAGACCATCGCCGCTGCCGGAGCGGCGGCCCGCATTTATGGCGTGCATCCGCTGCGCGAATGGATCGACCGGTCCTATTGGCAGGTGCGCTGGGAGGTTTCGATGCTCGGCGCATTCGGCGGTTTGGCGCTGCTGCTGGCGGCCATTGGCCTGTATGGAGTGGTGGCTTACCACGTGACGCTGCGCACGCGCGAGATCGGCATTCGCATGGCGGTGGGCGCGCAACCCTCGGATGTGTCGCGGATGGTGCTGTGCCAAGGGTTGGCGCTGACGCTGGTTGGAGTAGGCATCGGCCTGGCGGCTTCGGTGGGCCTGGCGCGGACGATGGCGCGTCTGCTGTATGGCGTGAGCCCCACGGATCCACCCACATACATTGCCGTCTCCCTGTTGTGGCTGGCAGTGGCAGGCGCGGCATGCTATCTGCCGGCGCGGCGCGCGGCGCGCGTGGATCCTACGGTGGCGCTACGATATGAGTAGTGGGGTGGCGCCATGCGCCGCCGTCGTTCACCGTCTGACATTCCCGTGCTAGTATGATATCGGGTAGATACGGTTCTTGTAACAATGTTACATGGGCCTGTAAGCCATGCGCACCTAATTACCATTCAAACCCAACCTCTTCGATAAATGCTTTTAAACTCCGCTACATTAACGCACGTTAATGCAGCGAGCGCCGCGGCCAGTTTGGATGTATACTTCATAGTACCCAGAAGGCCAAATAGGAGGCGACCGGCATGAGCTACCTTGATGCACCACGCTTGCACTTTAGCGGCTGGTTTCAAGCCGATGTTTCCACCATCAATAACGATGTGCGGTTCTACCAGAACGCGTCGTTCGTACCCGAATACCAACAGCTTGACCAGAACGGCAGTTGGAACCCCGAAGGCACGGGCATCTTCCGCCTCCTGGACTGCTCGGTAACCGGCGCATTCCTCAACGGCAAACTGTTGACCACCGCGGCCGGCGACCCGGCGATTCGGCGCGACCGTGCAGAACGCCGCCGGACGCGCGCCGGGCAAGCTCGTGGATCTGGACCCGCAACAGCAAATGGTTTCCGAGATCTGGGGCATGCAGGTCCGCCTGCTCAACCCGGCGGCCCAACCGCTGCTGCAGGGCGACTACCGGCCCGCGGCGTTCACCAACTTATGGCAGCGGCAGCAGCAGGGTGTCCGCATGGACCAGCAGTTGGCCGCCTGTTATCAATCCGTGCTGGAGGAGGTGGCATGGCCTGACCTCACCGGCTCCCCGCTGCTGCAGGCCTTGCGGGCCGCGACCGAGGACGGCATGCTCGCGATCCAGTTCAACCTATATGGCTATGGCCGGGACGCGACGATTCCACGCTACACCATGGGTCACGTCGCCGGCACGATCGGCCCCTTCCGGCGCGGCGAGCCGAAACACTTCGTGCTGGGGCGCCAGATGATCGCCGCCGGCTCCAACTTTACACAGCCCGCCGGCGGCGTGAATAATCTGCAAGCCAAGTGGGCGGACGACGGTCTTTCGCTAACCGCCGACTTCGGAAACTCGTTCCCGATCCTGAACGCCAACAGCGGGCCGACGAACATCGGCCAGATTCTGCTGGGTGTGCTGACCACCAACCCAACGGCTATAGTGGCGACGGTCGAGAACACGCAGGTTGCGATTATAGGCGAAGTGCCCTATCTTGCCGATGGCTGGTATACGCAAACGGCGGGCGTACAGACGTTCGACCTGACTAACAACCCCGCGGCACGGAAGCTACTGCCCCAGTGCCCACTGGTACTGCTGACGCCGGTAAAAGGCGCGACCACTTACACTGTGCTGCTGCAGGAATCAATCGACGGCGTGTACGTGCGCGCGGATTCCTATGTCTTCCGCATCGATGCGGGAGAAGCGCAGCGGGTGGAGTTCTACGCCTCCAGTTTTGGCGCGCCGCTCAAGGGCGCCGCCATCAACTGCAGCGCCACCGAAGGCTTCATGGGAGGCTCTGGCGGCGGCAATACCGTGAGTCCCGTGACGCGTCCCACGGCGCCGATTCCTTCCATCGGAACGCCTGCGGATGCGATCGCCTACGCCTCGTCGGTCACGACGGACTCCAACGGGTATGCGGCCTTGGCATTGACCGCGTCGACCGCCGGGCCTGGCGTGCCGCGCGGGTATATTTCAGGACAGCTCTATGGCATCGCCTACCAGTTGGCAACGCAGCCACCCGGCTATGTGAGTAACCCTCTGAACTATGTCAGTATCCTGGCTTACAGCAAGAAAGAAGTTCCGGACAAACCGACCTGGTATGGAGACATCCAGCAACTGTTTACACAGTACGGCAACCTCTACCCGATCATGGGGCGCTACGTGGTGGACCTCAGAGACTATGCGGCGGTGGTAAAGCGGCTCAACATCCTAGGGCTGGCTTTCTCCCTGCCGGCGCGCGACCCCAACCACATGCCGGTGACGCGCGACCTGGGCGCAGGCGATCGCGAGACGATCCTCAAGTGGCTTGGTACCAGCGGCCCCGACGGCCTGCCGCGGCTAGGTACGCCGTCGCAATCGCCGGCCGTTACGCCGCCCGCGGCCGCGGATGCGCTGGCGGCCGAGTCCATAGCGCCATTGCCGCCCTCCCAGGCAGCCGGCAAAACCGCCGTGATCATCCAGTTGGAAAAGCGCGGCAAGATCGCGCCTTCCGATGAAGGAGCAACAAAATGATCAAGATCGATCGGCAAATCATAAGAGGGATACAGGCCGCCAAGACGGGCCCAGACTTGCACTATTACCTGCGCAACGCCGTGAAGCTGGAGCACTCCACGATTCCGCCTTACCTGACGGCGATGTTCTCACTCAAGCCCGGCACTAACGAACGCATCGCGCAGCAAATCCACAGCATCGTGGTGGAAGAGATGCTGCACATGACGATTGCCTCCAATATCCTGATCGCCATCGGCGGTGATCCCGAAATCAACACGAAGGGCTTCGTCCCCGACTATCCCGGCCCATTGCCGATGGATATTGGGGGCGGCCTGATCGTGGGCATCGAAGCGTTCTCCATCGGCTTGGTGGAAAACATTTTCATGTCGATCGAAGAGCCGGAAGATCCGGTGCCGGTGCGTCCGCCTTCGGAGTTGGCTGCGGCGGAGCCCGAATACGCCACCATCGGCGAGTTCTACGATGCGATCAAAGAGCAGATCAAGACGCTGGGCGATTCCATCTTCGTGCAGAAGACCTCGCCGCCACAGGTAGTGACCGGATGGTTCCCGCCGCAAAAACTGTTCTTGATTACGGACGCGCCCAGCGCCTGCCGCGCCATCGACATCGTGAAACTGGAAGGCGAAGGGACGCCTAAGACACCCTTCCAATCGCCCGGCGACCCCGCGCATTATTACAAATTCGGCCAAATCGCGAACGGGCGGGAAGTGATCTGGAGGCCGACCGGCTACATCTACGACGGCGCGCCTATCTTGTTCGATCCCTCCGGCGTGTGGCCGCTGCGGCCTAACTGCAAGATTGCGGATTTCAAGGTGGGCACGCAGGCGCGCACGCGGATTGCGCGGTTTGCATACAGTTACGCCAGCTTGTTGAATGCGCTGCACGACGCGTTTAATGGCCATCCGGAGAGGCTCGAGGCGGCGATTGGGTTGATGTACGACTTGCGCGTGATGTCGGTGTCGCTGATGCAGACGGACGCCGGCGGGGATGGCGGGCTTACGGTGGGGCCGAGCTTTGAGTATGTGGATGTGCAGGGCGGGATGCCTTAGAGCGGGGCTTAAACCCATGCCACTTAGTTTTCCCCAGTCTGGGTATCTGGACGAATTGTGGGGCGGCCAATCTTGGCTGCCGGCCGCCTATTAGGCGGCCGGCTGACAGCCGGCTATGCTGCGGGAAGAATTGCCCGTTCTTCGATTTGTGCAGATCGCGTGTCTTGCGAAAACTAGGTGGCGTTTGGCTAAAGCCAACAGGCTAAACCCGGCCCTCCAATTTCTTGCCGGCCCAGGTGGGTTTCTTGTGAGTGAGAGTGGCTTGGGTTTCTGGCGATCCAAACAGGTTGCAGGCCGGCAGGATCTCCTTGCCGCCCGAGAACTTCGCAACCAGGTCCCAAGTTTCCGCGGGGTCCGGCCGGATCATAGCGAACTCGGCGAAATTCTGACTGACTATGGGCGCATCGGGCGGTGTGCCGGGATAGCCTGAGAAAGTCCCGTCGCGGCGGATGGTTTATGCCGGAGAAGAGACAAATCGGCGGCATCCCCTTGGGACGGACCTTATCGTAAGTGAGGAAGTACGCCTTATCGCCCAGCGAAATAAACGCCGAGCTGTAGTGGTTGTCGATGGGGAAAATAGAAAGGCTCCATTCATCGTAGTATTCCATCATGGCGCCCTCCTCTCCGTTTGGTCCGCGCCATGTGCTGTCGTAGTAGCTGACGCCGTAGGAGACCTGGTAGTCGACGCCCTCCTTTAGCGATGAAGGCGGTTTGCCGTCGTACGGCGGCGGGTTATCGACATAGTTATTGAAGACGCGGTACATGGTCCACTTGGCGGTCCAGTATAAGGGATACAGAGGGTCGGACGGCTCGCCGGGGCCGCAGGCACAGAGGCAGTCCGGAGACTCGCATGGGCCGTATCGGGGCGTGTTGTGGACGCCGTAAGTCGGGTAAACCACCGGTGCCGAGTCGTTGTTAGTCATGGTAACTTTCCTAAGGAAACAACAATAGGTTAGTGCCTGCACTCCGCGCAAGGGCAGATCTCCCGCAGATGCTCCCACGAGTACAAGCCCGTCGAGTGACCATCGCTCCAGTGGATGCGGATGGCATAGTTCCCCACCGGCTGGACGCTCAGCATCTTCAGCGCGGGCTTATACATTTGGAACGGCGAAGCCGGAGTTGCGGCTTCCGGCTGGCGCGGCGGCGTGCCATGCGCGCCCGTGCAGGTGGCGCAAGGGCACTTATCGCGCAGATAGGCGATGCCGTAATCGCTCGAATGGCGATCCTTCCAATCGATCTTGATGCCCTTCGATTTCGAAATGGCGATGTGTTCGGGGTCGGGCAGGGCGGTCATCTCAGTTCACCATGCGCTCCACGTCGCGCACGCCGGAGATGCGGCGCATGGCGGCCACCAGTTTCTCCAAGTGCTTTTTGTCGCGCACGTCCGCGGTCATCTTCACCAGCGCGCCGTCGGCTTCGGTCTCGGTCTTGGCTTCCAGGCTGCGGATGTTGGCGTTTTCGTCGAAAGGATGGAGGTGAGTTGGGCCGGCATGCCGGGACGCGGTCGTCCGTGGGATGACGATCTTGAACGGGAAGGCTTCAGAGGCGCTGCGCGCCCATTCCACTTCGATCTTGCGCTCCACGTCGGCCCCCCGGGGATCAGGGGTTCCGCGATGCGCGGCCCCCGAAGGCCATTTCGTCGGGATCCGCCTTTCATTGCGGATTGTGCTGGCCAAGCGGCACTAAAAATACCAGCTACACATCAGTAAACACAGGCACTTACAAAGCCCGCCGCGACTAGCGTCAGCGCGTTGACTCTAGCTGGCACAAAAAGCTAGACTGGTTTATGCAAGCGATTTCGCAGGAAGACATCGTTAAACGAATCACACTGGAGAATCCCTGGTGGACAGGAGATCATAGCATCAATGCGTCCTATCGGTCATGGAAGCCGCGAGCTTACTTCGATCTATTCTTCCCTCTCGTGAAAATGCCGTCCGTGCGCCGGGCCATCGTACTTATGGGGCCTAGGCGTGTCGGAAAGACGGTAATGATTCTGCACACCATCCAAGCCCTCCTGGAGGAGGGAGCATCACCCAGATCAATTTGCTATATTTCAGTCGATCATCCCATCTATAGCGGTCTTGGCATGGACAAGTTACTCACGTACTACGCACAAGCAAGCGGCGTCGACTACGGTTCGGAGCAGATTTACGTATTCTTCGACGAGGTCCAGTACCTCCGCAATTGGGAAGTGCATTTGAAGGCGCTTGTGGATACGTATCCCAATATTAAGCCCATAGCCTCACGTTCTGCCGCGGCCGCGTTGCGGCTGAAGAGCGATGAATCCGGGGCCGGACGTTTTACGGATTTCCTGCTCCCCCCGCTAACCTTTTATGAATATCTGAACTTGCTCGATAAGACAAGTCTTTTAGAAGAGCCGCCTGTGGCGCCCGGCAAGGACAGCAAAGGTACCAAAGGCCGACGAGGTTCCTTCTTCTTGGCTAGGGACATCAATTTGCTCAATGAGCAGTTTGTCTACTATCTCAATTATGGAGGATATCCGGAGGGGATCTTTTCGCCCCTAATTCAGTCCGATCCAGCCCGGTTCATCAAGAGCGATATTATTGACAAGGTACTGTTGCGGGACTTGCCGAGCCTATACGGCATCGGGGACATTCAGGAGTTAAACCACTTATTCACCACGCTAGCGTTCAATACGGCGAACGAGGTTTCCCTGGGCGAACTCTCCCAAGATTCGGGCGTGGCAAAGAATACCATCAAGCGATATATAGAGTATCTTGAGGCGGCCTTTTTGATAAAAGTTGTTCATCGAGTCGATCGTAATGCAAAAAGGTTTCACCGGGCAAACTTCTTCAAGGTATACCTAAGCAATCCCTCAATGCGCGCGGCGTTGTTTTCTCCGGTTGTGGCAGACGACAGCGCTACCCCGTACCTCGCTGAGACCGCCAGTTTTGCTCAGTGGTTTCACGGCGAGAACACTCTGTACTACGCCAGATGGCAAGACGGGGAAGTAGATATGGTGATGCTTGGGGCGAAACAAAAACCCAGTTGGGCGGTGGAGGTGAAATGGTCGGATCGCTATTGTGACAGGCCGGAAGAGCTAAAAAGTCTTGGTGGATTCTGCCAGGCGAATCGATTAAGCGATCCCTTGGTTACCTCGAAGACAAAAACGATGACATGCCAGATTGACGACATTGCAATCCGATTCGTACCCGCAAGCGTGTATTGTTACACTGTTGGTTATAATATCATTCGCGGCAGGAAGAACCTGACGCTGTCGCAACAACTGGAAATCGAGGACACAGAAGGGGATCGGGGCCAGTCGGAATAATCCATATGATCTGCGCTTAGTGATCCTTCAGGCACTCCGCGCAGGGGCAGATCTCCCGCAGATGCTCCCACGAGTACAAGCCCGTCGAATGTCCGTCGCTCCAGTGGATGCGGATCGCGTAGTTGCCCACCGGCTCGACGCTCAGCATCTTCAGCGCGGGCTTGTACATTTGGAATGGCGAAGCCGGAGCGGCGGCTTCCGGCTGTCGCGGCGGCGTGCCGTGCGCGCCCGTGCATGTCGCGCAGGGACACTTATCGCGCAGATAGGCGATGCCGTAGTCGCTCGAGTGGCGATCCTTCCAGTCGATCTTAATGCCCTTCGATTTCGAAATGGCGATGTGTTCGGGGTCGGGCAGGGCGGTCATATCAGTTCAGCAGTCGCTCCACGTCGCGTACGCCGGAGATGCGGCGCATGGCGGCCACCAGCTTCTCCAGGTGCTTTTTGTCGCGCACGTCCACGGTCATTTCCACCAGCGCGCCGTCGGCTTCGGTCTCGGTCTTCGCTTCCAGGCTGCGGATATTGGCGTTTTCGTCGGAGAGGATGGAGGTCAGTTGGGCCAGCATGCCGGGACGGTCGTCGGTGTGCACCAAGATCTTCACCGGGAACGCGTCCGATGCGCTACGGGCCCATTCCACTTCGATCTTGCGCTCCACGTCGTACATCAGGTTTTGCACGTTGCTGCACGTCTTGGAGTGCACCGCCACGCCCTTGCCGCGCGTGACATAACCGACGATGGCCTCGCCGCGAATAGGATTGCAGCACCTGGCGCGATAGACCATCAGATCGTCCATGCCCTTCACGCGGATGACGGCGTCGCCTTCCGGGCCGCGCGGCACGTAGGGCGCTGCGGGCACGGATTCCGGTTGCGGCGCGGGCGACTTGGCCGGCTCGGCGGCCTCGGGCAGCACCTGGCCGGGCGCCAGTTTTTGCAGCACTTGGCGGGCGGAGTATTTGCCGTATCCCAACGCCGCGTGCAGGTCTTCGATCTTGCCGTATCCGTAGTCGCCCGCCACGCTTTCGAGCATGCCCTTCGAGATTTTTCCCAATTGCACGCCCAGGCGGCGAGCTTCCTTCTCCAGGTACTTCTCGCCGATTTCGATGGCTTTCAGCCGCTCGCTGGTGTTGATGACGTGCTTGATCTTGTTGCGCGCGCGCGCGGTCTTGACCAGCGTCAGCCAATCCTTGCTGGGCAAGTGGCCGGTCTGCGTCATGATCTCGACGATGTCGCCATTGCGCAGCGAATAGCGCAGTGGCACGATGCGGCCGTTGACCTTGGCGCCCACGCAGGTCTGGCCGACGTCCGAGTGAATCGCGTAGGCGAAATCGATGGGCGTGGCGTCCCGCGGCAGCACGATCACCTTGCCGCGCGGCGTGAAGGTGTAGACCTCCTCGGGGTACAGATCCACTTTCAGCGTGGACATGAACTCGGCGGGGTCCTGCATGTCGCGCTGCCACTCCACCAGATGGCGCAGCCAGGCGATGCGCTGGTCGTCGGGCGCGGGTCCCTTCTTGCCTTCCTTGTATTTCCAGTGCGCCGCGATGCCCTCTTCGGCGATGCGGTGCATTTCCTCAGTGCGGATCTGCACTTCGAAGTGCTGGCCGTGCGGCCCGACCACGGAAGTATGCAGCGACTGGTAGAGATTGGGGCGCGGGATGGCGATGAAGTCCTTGATGCGGCCGGGGATGGGGCGCCACTCGTTGTGGATGACGCCGAGCGCGGCGTAGCAGTTCTTCACCGAGTCGGTGACGATGCGCAGAGCCATCAGATCGTAGACCTGCTCGATGGCGATTTTCTGACGCTTGATCTTCTGATAGATGGAATAGGGCCGCTTGAGACGGCCTTCCACGCGCGCGGGAATTCCTTCGCGGCGGAGCTCGTTATCGACCGTGGTGCGGATCTGGTCCAGGAATTCCTCGTTGGAGTGGCGCTTGGATTCGATGGTTTGCGCGATCTCTTCGAAAGCTTCGGGGTCGAGATGGCGGAAGGCCAGGTCTTCCAGTTCGCCGCGCACTTTGCCCATGCCAAGGCGGTGCGCGATGGGCGCGTAGATTTCAATGGTCTCGGTGGCCACGTGGGCGCGGCGTTCGGCGCTGAGATAGCCGAGCGTGCGCATGTTGTGCAGGCGGTCGGCGAGCTTGACGATGATGACGCGGATATCGTCGACCATGGCCAGCAGCATTTTGCGAAAGCTTTCGGCCTGGCGTTCCTCGGCGTTGAAGATATCGAGCTTGCTGAGCTTGGTGACGCCATCGACGCAGCGGGCCACTTCGTCGCCGAAACCCTTGCGGATTTCGTCGGGGGTCATGCGGGTGTCTTCGACGAGGTCGTGCAGGAGTCCGGTTTCGATGGTGACCAGGTCCATGCGCATGCCCGCCAGGATGTGGGCGACCATGAGGGGATGCACCATGTAGGGCTCGCCGGACTGGCGCAGTTGGCCCTTGTGCAGGTCGGCGGCGAGGTGAAAGGCTTTTTCGACGGGGGCGAGGTCGTCGCGGGGGCGGTATTCGCGGATCTTGGTTTCGAGTTCCTGGAAGAGCTGCTCGATGCGGTCGAGGGGCGGGGGGACGGGGAGGGCGTCGGGGGTGGGGGAGACTTCGGGGGACACTGATTTCATTGTAGCTGAGACGGGCGGGGTGGGCGGATGGTGCAATGGCTGGAGGCTCTCGTGGGCGGTTTACTCAGTTGGCTAGCTATGTCTGCCTCACTGAGTTGGTGGGTAATGCCCGTTACGGCGCCGTGCGTGCTGTACTTCCCGGTCCACCCAGATAAGCGGCGACCGACGCTCGGATTAAGCACGAGTACATAACCCTGTGAATCACGGCCTTCCCGACGAAAAATACTGAACCGCATACGCCAGCCGGAGGAAATCCAATTGGCTTTTGCGCCTCGACCGCCAAGATTGAATTTCGCCATCCCAAGAACGTGCTTCGTGTTCTCCGTAGGGTGACTTTGAGCGCTCTAAGCGCTTCCGCAACGGCAGGAACCGCCACTCTTTCCGCGTCGGCGCTAGGCTGATCTCGAATTCTGTAATGAGTGGCTATCCGAATGCGCTCGGCAGGCTGTGGTCGCACGGAAGCCAAGGGCAAGCATGGCCTCTGCCGCAATGCCCTAGAAAACGGTTTCCTCCTTGGCTTTCGTGGAGTCGACATACTCTTCCCAACCGACGAATTCGTAGGCCAACCTTAGGTAACCCTCCTCCGACGAAAGAGCCTTCGCTTCGAGCTCAATTGAGGTGATGTGGCTTGGGAGCGTTGATTTCACATCCCAGAATTCCGCCAAAACTCTCTCGTTCTTCAGCAGGCCACCCATCCAGTCTCGGGGCTCGCCCCATATGCTGCCAGATTTGAGGAAGTCGTGCGTATTGGGAGCGCCGTAGGTCCTTTGCAAGGCGTCCCGTATCTCGATGAAGGCATCGCGCGCTTCTTCACCGAAGCCATTCGTCTGAATCGTCTTTCCAATGGCGACTATCTTTAGCATTCCCTGCTTTGGAGAGAAGAAGAGCATGTACTCCTCGAACGCGGGGTGCGGCTTAGGCGCGGTCGCGAGCAGCAAACGATCGTCCTTGGCTTCCTTCACGGCCTGTTTTCCGAGAAGCCTGACCACTTGCTCCGTTGTCATTCCGTACCCGAAGCCAAACGGCCCTGGCCTGTTTGCCGCCGCTGCTGTGGCTGGCGCCTTGGGAATCGCCTCCCTTACGGGCCTAGCGGAGATCACTATGGTGCTGGCCGACATCGAGGTCTTGTCGTCGGACGGCTCGCCGCGCGCGAGCATCCGGTCGCCTAGCTCTATGTCGTTGGCCGTGATCGGTGTCGCCTTAGCCAGGCTACTCTCGCCCGCAGGGAGCCGCAGAAAGCGCGCGCCAGGCTGCGGGGTGAGCTTTACGGTTTTGCCATCGTCTGTCTGTAGGATGATCTGGCCATTCGTCGGATCGATGGCTTGCACGGAGCCAACCAGATTCGTACGGACGGGCTGCTGCGCCCCGGCGAGCGCAGCGGTGCAGGCCACTGCCGCGGCCGCAAGTGCGAAAAGCAACACGGTCTTAGTCATACAGATTAACATACCTCCTTACCTGGATCTCCGCTACCATCTCGGGACCATCGACAGCATAAAACGGTGGGTCGTGACGATCGGCCCGGACGACAATTGAGCGCGAGAGCGAGATGGGACCTTTTTCGGAGGCTCCCGGTCAGTGCCCGGCCTCGCGGGAAGCGTGCGGAGCGCCCGATCTCAGCGCGGATACCTGCCAACAGGCGCGAGGCGCCACCGCTCCACAACACGCTTGTCGAGGTTGAGCTTCAATAGCCGTGCGGTAGCCTTCCCCTCCGATGTGAGCGGGCCGATTACAGCTCCTCGAAGCAGGAAGTGGTCAACCCAGCGCTGGCGCCGGGGGTGGAAGAGAGTGACCAGCGCTCCGCTCCGTGGGTCGACCGTGCCGATGTCGCTCCCCTTCCACGCGTTGCACCGAATGCAGGCATACGCGAGGTTTCCGGAATCCGACGATCCGCCGTGCTTACGGCTAACAATGTGGTCGATTTGATGCGACGAATACGAATCGTCTTCATGAAGAAGGCAATACTCGCAACGGTACGCGGCGCGTTCCGCGACGAATCGGCGCAGTGACTCGTTTACGTCAGTGGGCAAGCTGTGTGTGTTGCCGTGCCCGCGCCTTGGCCATGATCATGATGTGCTCAAGCTGCAGGTAGTCTTCAAGTTCAGATTGCTCTTCGGCCGTGGCGCTGCCGTTATGGGAGCGTTCGACCAGCTCCGCGACGCGTTGCTGCACGCTATCGGAAGGGCGGAACGCTACCACAGCCTCCGGGGTCGTGCCCGCGGCGATGAAATCGATAATTTCCTCGTAGGACTTGGTCGCGCTCATCGGAATCCTCTTGCAACCCAACTCTTCAAGCATACCTCAAGCCCGGGCTCGTGGCGACGCGGGACGACTGTCGGTGCGCCGGAGACTCCAGGGAACACTACTCTCATTGTAGCTGAGACAGGGCGGCGGGGCGGGGCCGGTTTCCGAAACGGGGAAGAGGCTGGACTTGCCGCTGCCGGGTGGCCCGGCAATGACAATCATCCGGGAGCGTGCATTTTGGCTGGGCTGCATGTCGGGAGGCATCTCCTTTTTGACACGCTTTCCCTGCGGGTCGATCAGTCCTTGGCGTTGAAGGTCCGCGACAACCTTTCGGCGTCTGGCGCGCGCCTTGTCAAGCTCTTGCTCTGTGAAGGTCGCGCGCTCGTCGGGATCCTCTAGCTTGACGGTGTCAACCGATCTCTTTGGTTTCGTTGGCCATGACGTTTCAAGAGCCGGCCGCGTGGCGATCCAGCCTTGATTCAATGTTACCACCCGCGCCTCCATCTGTTTCGAGCGCGAGCGCAACCGTGCTTACATCGTAACCGTCCATCGATATGATGCCGCCAAATGGCACGATCCCTGGACCCGAGGAGGGAGTAGTACTGTGCTCGACTCAACCATATGCGCCCGCTGCGGAGGTTCCCTGGAGCGCAAAACGATCACCCATCGGCAGCCTTGGGGCGACGAGCTTTATGAATTTGAGAACGTGCCAGCCCTGGTCTGCGGCCAGTGCGGCGAAGTCTGGCTGGAGGCCGAAGTTGGGCAGTTGATTGACAAGGTAATCCAACAGCACCCCCAGCCAAAGCGGTACCATCAAGTGCCGGTTTTCTCACTGGCGGAATTCAGTTTGTGAGCGCGAACTCCCTGGCAACACTACTTTGATTCCAGCCCGAGACGGGAAGGCGGGGTGGATGGTACGATGACAAAAGGCCCACCTTTGGGCGGTTAGCTCAGTTGGTTAGAGCGCCTGCCTTACAAGCAGGAGGTCCGCGGTTCGAGCCCGCGACCGCCCACCATGAAGATCACAAACTTCCGCCCCTCGGCCAAGGATTCAGGGCCGCAGAGGGTTTATGCCTTGCGCCCTCGCCTCAAGCCGGCGCCCTTTCGGTAAAGGCCTTCGCGTTGATAGACATCGCTCCTGGGGCCGATGGCTTTAATGATGACGCGCCGCTGCTTTGCCGACACTTGATAGACCACTCGATACTCTCCCTCGCCGAAATCGAAGCACCACAGGTTGTCTGCTTCCGCCAGTTGCCGGGAATACGGTGGGCACGCATCTTCTTCCAGGGCTTCCAGCAGATCAAGGGCTTCCTGGAGATCCTGGGGAGAGGCGATCCGATCCAAGGATCGCTTGCATTTCGGAGGGATCACAACATCGTACTTAGGAATGACCACGTTGGCGTCTGTATTCGTTTGGGGTGATGCCCTGCGTTTCCCGATTGCCCCTAGCCAGTTCGATCCAAAGGCGATCTTCCTCTTCGTTGTGCGGCTCTTGCCGCCCACGGGTGTCCGTATAGATTTTCGAAACTACGCGCTCGGCCTGCGCACGGGTCTTCCCGACGAAGCGAATTTCAGGGGCTTCGGCAATCCCGGCCACGTACGTGCCATCGTCCTGTTGGACGCAGACTATGGTGTTCCGCTGCCCCCCGGATGTAGCCTTGTCCTTGGGGGACGCTGGATGGCGCTGCAGTCCTGACAGCGATTCCGCCAAGCGTCTCCTTTTGCCGATGCTCGCCATTGCACCTCCAAGTATAACGGGTTCAACGCTGCTTCAGCGGTACCGGTTTGGGCTTCTTCCTTGGGCTTGTGTTCATCGGCGTGGCCCTGGATACCCCGGCCACACGCGCGGCCGCCTCCAACCCGATTGCGAAGCACCTCCTTACCCCTTACTGCCTCCGCCGCGCCACCCATGCGCCATCCGACCGCCCTTCCACGCGCATCCGCCCCTTGCCCGAATCGCCGTCGATCCAACCCGTCAGGAACGCATGCACCGGTCCCGGAGCCCCGCGCGGGCTTTCCTTCGGCCACTCACCCGCGAACGACAGTTCCACGTAGCCGTTCCGCCAGGTGCCGGCGATCGCGCAGCCCTCTCCCAGCGGGCCGGACCATGTTCCGGCCACTTTGTCTCCGTCTCGCCGCAATTCCATGAGCGCTTCCATGCCGCCTGCGTCGCTCGCATACCGCATCTCCCACAATCCGGCCGCATCGGACCCGTTCTTCACGTGCTGCGGCACGGCCGGCGTAATCCGCACGTTGGAAAAATATGCCTCCTCGTCGGTGAAGCCCCACAGCCCGATGGCGCCGTGCAAATCCTCCCCCTTCAAACCATCCACTACCAGACTCGGCTTTGCCGATCCGTTTAGAAAGAGTTTCGCGCCCCGGCCGGCCACCTCGATCCGCACTTTTGTCCAAGTCTCCATCGCCAATTCCGCATGCGACTCATAAACCCAAGGCCATTGCCGGCGCAGGCGATACCATCCGAAGTCCGGCTCCGAGACGTACTGCACCGCATGGTTCCGCATCGCCTGATCCGCGGCCTCCGAGTTTCCCGGCCTTACGTAGAACAACTCGTAATGCGATGCATCGGGCCTGGCGCGGAAGGCGATCCCCACAAAGCCCGGATACCTGACGCCAGGCGGCGTGGTGATCTTCAGCGCGATATCCCCCTCGATCGTGCCGTCCTGGAAGTCGGTTCCCGGCAGCAGCGCCAGGCCGCCGCGGTCCTCCCCTTCCACGGTGATCCGCACGGATTCGCGCCCCAGAAATTTCACCGCTTCCGCCGTCACCTGCGGCGCGATCAGCCCGGCCGTGTCGCGCAGAGGAAAGGTTTGCACTCGCGCCGGTGTCTCTGCAAACAGGCAACCGGCTGCCAATACCGCTAGGGCGAGGTTGTTCATGCGCGTGCCGTGCGCACCTATGACGCCAGATGCCGCCGCTGATTCGGGACAACTTATTCGCTCAAGGCCGGGCCATCCGTATGCGCATCTGGGAGGAATCGCCCGAAAACGAACATACCGTGTGCGCGAATCCATGAGAGAAAATAGCTTCCTGGAGCCCACTTGAATGGTGAAGCCCCGTTGGCGCGGCATTCTACGCCGCGCCCACCAACGTTATAATGGAGAGAGCATGACCATCGACGAGCGTCTCGAAAGAATCGCCGAACGCCACGAAGCCCTCAGTAACACCGTCGAACTGCTCACTCACGACATAGACGCCCTCCGCGACGCCCAACGCGCCGAAGGCAAAGAGATCGGCGACAAGATCCGCGCGTTAGCGATCGTCGCCGAACAGAATGAAGGCCGCGCCGCCCAAATGATTGCTGCCGTCAACAGCCTGGAAGCGCGTGCCGGCCAGATGATGGACGCCATTACCCGTCTCGCCCGCGTGGCGGATAACCACGAAGGCCGCATAGGCGACCTCGAGATTTGATGCCGGTCTATGGTCCCTCCTCTGCCGCGCGCCACCTCCAAATTGGCTTCGTAAATTTTGTAAGCAGCAGTTAATAAACAACTTATTGGCTTTGTTCCGACTGATTTGCAAGATGACGCCACCCGCCAACCGCCCGAAACCCGCCGCCAACCGCCCCGAATCCCTCCACGTTCCCCGCCTTCCCATCGTCAACCCTTTGTGAGCCTCCAACGGCTACTATTGTGCCTGCTACCGGTGTGTCTCGCCGCCGAGACCCCCGACTTGGCCCCCATGCTCAAGGCCGTCGAAGCCCGCTACAATCACGCCCAAACTCTCCAAGTCGTTTTCCATGAGGCTTATACGGCACCAGGCCAGCCCCGCCGCACGGAAGGCGGCACACTCCAGCTCCGTAAACCCGGACGCATGCGCTGGAATTACACCTCGCCCGAAGGCAAGCTCTTTGTCTCCGACGGCAGGTACCTGTGGCTCTATACTCCCACCAACCATCAAGTCGAGAAGATGAAAATCCGCGAAAGCGACGATATGCGAGCTCCCCTTGCATTCTTGCTAGGTAAACTGCACTTCGATAAGGAGTTCCGCAACGTCCACGGCGCCTCCGTCGCGGGCGGCACACGCATCACCGCCGATCCCAAAACCGACAGCCTGCCCTATACCAAAGTCGAGTTCGTGGTCGGTCCCGACAGCCAGATTCGCCGCGTCCAGGTGACCGGATACGATCAATCCGTCCTGGAGTTCGATTTCGACCAGGAAAAGATCAATCCGCCCCTCGAAGCCCGGCTCTTCCAGTTCCGTATGCCGCCCGGCGCGGCGCTCGTGGAGACTGCCCAATAATATGGCCGAATTCCTGCTCAAATACGCCGATACGCGCGGCCAGATCCACCAGCAGGTGGCCAACGCCGGCTCGGAACGCGAGTTGCGCGACCGCTACACCCAGCAGGGTTTCCTCATCTACTCCGTCAAAACCAAGAGCGGGCTGGCGGGCCTCTCGGTGGGCTTCTCCAAGCGCAAGAAGCTCAATATCGAGAAGTTCCTCATCTTCAACCAGCAGTTCGTCACCCTGATTCGCGCCGGCCTGCCCATCCTCAAAGCCCTCGACCTGCTGGCCGACCGGCTCACGGACCCCAAACTTGGCCCCTACATCAAGTCCGTGCGCGACGAAGTCCGCAACGGCACGCTGCTCTCCGACGCCTTCCGCATGCAGGGCATTTTCCCGAAGATCTACGTCACCACCGTCATGGCCGGCGAGAAGAGCGGCAGCCTGGGCGAGGTCCTGGACCGTTTCATTACATATCAAAAGCTCTCCCTCGCGGTGCGCAAGAAGGTGCTGGTTTCGTTGATGTATCCTTCCGTGCTGATCTGCCTCACCCTCTGCCTGATGGTGTTCCTGGTCACTTACGTGGTGCCCAATTTCGCGCAGCTTTACACCAGCATGCAGGCAAAGCTTCCGGAGGTGACCTTGATCCTGATCGCCATCGGCACCACGGCGCGCAGCTACATTCTGCTGTTCTTCGCCGCGCTGGTCGGGCTGGTTTTCCTGTACCGCTGGTGGTCGAAAAAGGATTCCGCGCGCACCAAAATCGATACCGTCAAAGTGAAGGTGCCGCTGCTCGGCGATATCTGGGTGAAATATCAAGTCGCGCAGTTTTCGCGCGTGCTCAGTACGTTGCTCACCGGCGGCATTCCCCTGGTGCAGGGTCTCGAAACCGCCTCGGATTCGCTGGGCACTCCGCTGTTGCGCCGCTCGTTGGATAAAGCCAGCAAGTTGGTGCGCGAGGGGCAAGCGTTGTCGGCCTCGCTCAAGACCACCGGCATTTTTCCGCCACTCTCGATAGACATGATTGAAGTCGGAGAATCCACCGGCGCGCTGCCCACCATGCTCACCAGCGTGGCCGAATTCTACGAGGAGGATGTCAATACCCGCATGGCCGCGGCTCTCTCGCTGATCGAGCCGGCCATCATGATTTTCATGGGAGGTTTTGTGGCATTTGTATTGATCGCGTTGTATCTGCCGATATTCTCCCTGGCGGACACCATCAGATGAAGGAAAGACTAGTGACGCAGGACTGGCGTCGGGCCACTCCCCGGCCCCTGCCCCCCGGCCCCTGGCCCCGGTTCTTATATGGCGACCGATAAACCCAGATTAGTCGATCCCACCAGCGAGACCGTACAGTCGCAGGCGGTCGCCGCCCGCTATCGCTGCGAGTATGTGGACCTGCGCGAAGGCTCCATCGACCACGACCTATTCCGGACCATCCCCGTGGATCTGATGTTCCGTTATAACTTCGTGCCTTTGCGCGCGCAGAACGGAACCCTCGACATCGCCCTGGCCGACCCGCGCAATCTGAACATGATCGACGAGTTGGCGCTGCTGCTCAACAAGAAGCTGCGCGTCAAGGTCGCCACCCTTTCCCAAATCTCGGATCTGCTCAAGAAGACCGAACAGTCCCAGCGCGTGCTCGAAGAAGTCACCGAGGGTTTCACGCTGGACGTGGTGGCCGACGAAGAGAACCCCGACGAGACGCTCTCCATCGACAAGCTCACCGCCGTCGATAGCGACATCGCGCCGGTCATCAAACTGGTCGATACCACCATCTTCAACGCGCTTGAGCGGCGCGCCAGCGATATTCACATCGAATCGCGCGACCAGGAAGTGGCCATCAAGTACCGCATCGACGGCGTGCTGCATTACGCCATGCCGCCCATCGCCAAGGACTGGCACTCGACGATCCTTTCGCGCATCAAGGTCATGAGCGAGCTGGATATCGCCGAGCGGCGCGTGCCGCAGGACGGCCGCTTCCGGGTGCGCTACAAGGGCCGCCTGATCGATTTCCGCGTCTCCATCATGCCCACCATTCACGGCGAAGACGCCGTGCTCCGCGTGCTGGATAAAGAGTCCATGAGCGAGAAGTTCGCCAAGCTGTCGCTTGAGGTGGTGGGTTTCGCCGAAGCGGATCTGGCCAAGTTCCGCCGCTATATTTCCGAGCCGTATGGCATGGTTCTGGTCACCGGGCCGACCGGCTCCGGCAAGACCACCACGCTCTACGCCGCGCTCAGCGAGATCAAGAACGACGAAGACAAGATCATCACCATCGAAGATCCCGTCGAGTATCAGCTCAAGGGCATCACGCAGATCCCCATCAACGAGAAAAAGGGGCTGACCTTCGCCCGCGGATTGCGTTCCATCCTGCGCCACGACCCCGACAAGATCATGGTGGGCGAGATTCGCGACCAGGAGACCGCCCAGATCGCCATCAACTCCGCGCTCACCGGCCATTTGGTGTTCACCACCGTGCACGCCAACAACGTGCTCGACGTGTTGGGCCGCTTCCTGAACATGGGCGTGGAAGCGTATAACTTCGTTTCGGCGTTGAACTGCATACTGGCGCAGCGCCTGGTGCGCGTGATCTGCGACTATTGCCGCCGGCCCATCGTGTTTGAAAACGTCGAGGCGCGCAACGCCCTCCTGATCGAGTCCGGCCTCGTTCCCGCCGAGTGGGAGCATATCGAGCTGATGGAAGGCGGCGGATGCTTTGAATGCGGAGGCACCGGCTATCGCGGCCGCACCGCCATACATGAGTTGCTGGATCTCAGCGACAAGATCCGCGAGTTGATTCTGGACAAGCGCCCTACCTCGGAAATCAAGCGTCTGGCCCGCGACGAAGGCATGACCTTCCTGCGCGAGTCCGCCGTGGACAAGGTGCGCAAGGGCATCAGCACGCTCAAGGAAATCAATAAGGTGACGTTCATTGAAGGCTAAGAATTCATTGTGGGGCACCGTGGCGCAGGCACCCTGCCTGCCGCGCTGCCACTCATGGCAGCGCAGGCGAGCGAAGCTCGCCCGGCCGGCTGAAAGCCGGCTACGGGCAGGATTGCCCGCCCTCCGGTACTAACATGAGACTCCCCTCCCCCATTGCCGCGATCCTCCAGGAGCCGCCGCCCTCCATGGCCTTCGAGATCTCCGAAGCCGGCATCTCCGTGGCCCGCCTGGCCGGCAAGACGGGACTCGACTTCCGCCCGCTGAAACCCGGCGTGCTGGCCATCACGCCGCTGAAGGATAACGTCATCCTGCCGGACGAGTTGTCCCTGGCGGTGCGTGAAGCCGCGCCCCAAAACGGCAACCGCAAGCGCGATGTAGCCCTCATCCTGCCGGACTACAGCACCCGCATCGCCGTCCTGGATTTCGACAGTTTTCCTTCGGACACCAAGGAGCAGCTTTCGCTGATCCGCTTCCGCATCAAAAAGAGCGTCCCGTTCGATGTCGAATCGGCCGCTATCAGCTATTTTGTGCAACCGGCGCAAGGCAAGAAATTCGACGTGGTGGTGGTCGTCGCGCCTCTGGAAGTGATTTCCCGCTACGAAGCGCCCTTCCGCGCGGCCGGCATGAACCCCGGCTTGGTGACGGCGTCCTCACTGGCCTCGCTCAACCTGATAGAGGATGGCGGCATCACCGTGGTGGCCAAGATCTCCGGACGCGTGCTCACCGTGATGGTGCTCAAGGACGGCCGTCTGAAACTGGTGCGCTGCCTGGAAGTGCATGCCAACGACGTCGCCGAGATCGCCGCCGACTTGTACCCGACATTTGTTTATATCGAAGACAATATAGGCGCCAAAGCCGACCGCCTGCTGTTGTGCGGCTTCGCCGAGCGCCTGGAAGCCGCCCGTCAACAATTCCACAACGAACTGGGTGTGGAGGTGCAGCCCGTGCATTCGCCGCTGGCGCCCCCAGGCGAAAATAACGCCGGCCTGCTGGGATATTTGAGGTCCGTAGCCCGTGACAACTAACAGACAATTGCGGCTCCCCGTGGCGCACGCACTCGTGCGTGCCGCGTCCCCACTCATGGGGACGCAAGATCTTGCCTGCCTTATCGGCGTGCATCGGCGTGCATCGGCGGTTAAAGGCTTTTCCGCATGAGAATCCCCATCAATCTCGCCAGTGAGCCCTTCCGCCGCGACCGCGCCGTGCTGGTCGCCTCGGGAGCCCTGAGCGCCGTGCTGATCGCACTCCTGGTCTTCCTCCTCTCGCTCAATAGCGTCGAAAGCGGGCAAGTCGCCCAAACCCGCAAGGCACTCGCCCGGCTGAACTCGCAACTGCAGGCCGTCTCGGCCCAACAAGCCCGCCAGGATGCCATTCTGCGCAAGCCCGAAAACGCCCAGGTGCTGGAGCGCAGCCTGTTCCTGAATGCCCTGCTTTTCCGCAAAGGCATAAGCTGGACGCGCATTTTCTCCGACCTCGAGCAAGTCGTGCCCTACAACGTGCGCATCATGGCTATTCGCCCTTCGGTGACCGGGTCGAATCAAATCCTGCTGGACATGACCGTCGGCTCGGAGACTCCCACCGCGGTGATCGACTTATTGAAGAATTTGGAGAACTCGCCGCGTTTCGGCGCAGTCTACTCGCACAACGAGTTGCCGCCGACGCAAACCGATAAACTATACCGCTGCCGCGTGAGCGTAAATTATGTCCAAAAGCTTTAGCGTTTCGCCGGGCCTGCCGACCGGCGGC
>Ga0302325_10004596_pt1 | contig 31818 bp, 33 predicted proteins | sample Palsa_T0_2_FD_201948 | JGI IMG/M metagenome (GOLD analysis project Ga0302325, IMG submission 201948) | Peat permafrost microbial communities from Stordalen Mire near Abisko, Sweden - Palsa_T0_2 | ecosystem: Environmental > Terrestrial > Soil > Palsa > Peat permafrost | place: Sweden: Abisko... | reverse complement strand
AAGGCCGCACTGCCGTGAAGAAGAAGGCGGCGTAAGCACACCGCTCGCCCAAACAAATTCGATTACCAGGAGAACTTAGAAATGGCAGCCAAAGAAGTTAAATTCGGCGCAGACGCGCGCGAGCGGATGCTCCGCGGCGTCGACATCCTCGCCGATGCAGTAAAGATCACCTTGGGCCCCAAGGGCCGCAACGTGGTCATCGAGAAGAGCTTCGGCGCTCCGCGCACGACCAAGGACGGCGTGACGGTGGCGAAGGAGATCGAGCTCCACGACAAATTCGAGAACATGGGCGCCCAGATGGTGCGCGAAGTGGCCTCGAAGACCAACGACGCAGCCGGTGACGGCACGACGACCGCGACCGTTCTGGCGCAGGCGATCGTCCGCGAAGGTTCGAAGATGGTTGCAGCGGGCATGAACCCGATGGACCTGAAGCGCGGCGTCGAGAAGGCGGTCGAAGCCGTCGTCGCCGACCTCAAGAAGCGCTCCAAGAAAGTGAAGTCCAACGACGAGATCCGCCAGGTCGGCACGATCTCCGCGAACGGCGACACCACCGTCGGCAAGATGATCGCCGAAGCGATGGCGAAAGTGGGCAATGAAGGCGTGATCACGGTTGAAGAAGCAAAGTCCCTCGACACGGAACTCGAAGTCGTCGAAGGCATGCAGTTCGACCGCGGCTACATCTCGCCCTATTTCGTCACCAATGCCGAGAAGATGGTTGCCGAGCTCGAAGAGCCCTACATCCTGATCCACGAGAAGAAGCTTGCTTCGCTGCAGCCGATGCTCCCGATCCTCGAAGCAATCGTTCAGGGCGGACGTCCGCTGCTGATCATCGCCGAGGAAGTCGAGGGTGAGGCTCTGGCCACGCTCGTCGTCAACAAGCTGCGCGGCGGCCTCAAGGTTGCGGCCGTGAAGGCTCCCGGTTTCGGCGATCGCCGCAAGGCCATGCTGGAAGACATCGCCATCGTCACCGGTGGCCAGGTCATCAGCGAAGACCTCGGCATCAAGCTCGAGAACGTGAAGCTCAACATGCTGGGCACCGCCAAGAAGGTGCGCATCACGAAGGACGACACGACCATCATAGACGGTTCGGGCAAGAAAGCCGACATCCAGGCGCGCGTCGCCCAGATCAAGGCGCAGGTCGAAGAGACCACCTCGGACTACGACAAGGAAAAGCTGCAGGAACGTCTGGCGAAGCTCGCCGGCGGCGTTGCGGTCATCCGCGTCGGCGGTGCGACGGAAGTCGAAGTGAAAGAAAAGAAGGATCGCGTCGACGACGCGCTCAACGCCACCAAGGCTGCTGTCGAAGAAGGCATCATTCCGGGCGGCGGCACGGCGCTTCTTTATGCCACCAAGGCTCTCGCAGGTCTGACGGGCGATAACGAAGACCAGACGCAGGGCATCGCGATCGTGCGCAAGGCGATTCAGTCGCCGATCCGCCAGATCGTCGAGAACGCCGGTGTCGAAGCCTCGATCATCGTCGGCAAGCTGCTCGAGCAGAAATCGGGCACCTATGGCTACGATGCGCAGGGCGAAGCGTTCTGCGACTTCATCGAGAAGGGCATCGTCGACCCGACGAAGGTGGTTCGCACCGCGCTGCAGAATGCGGCATCGGTTGCGGCGCTCCTGATCACGACCGAAGCGATGGTCGCCGATCGTCCGAAGCGCGAAGGCGGGGCCCCAGGCGGCATGCCCGGCGGCGGCATGGGCGGCGGCATGGGCGACATGGACTTCTGATTTCGCGAAAGCGAAATCAACCCGGCGAAGCTCCGAAGGAGCAAAGCCGGGTCGATCCAGCAAGCCTCAAATACGGAAAGGGCCGGAGGAAACTCCGGCCCTTTTTGTTTGGTGCATCTCATTGGGCCCGTCCTTGCTGCGCCCGTCCCGACTTGTGCTAGGGCAATTATTGCCCTATATTTCCAAGCAAGAGGGCTGCGATGCCGACCTTGCTGGACCGGAGGTCCTGGAAAATCACGATGTATTTCGGCGATCACAATCCGCCGCATTTTCACATCGTGACAAAGACCGGGCAGGAAGCGCAGATCGCGATCGCAACATTGACGGTGATGGCGGGCGAAGTGGACAAACGCGTCTTAGACGCGGTTATCGAATGGGCATCCAAGAACAAAACTCTTCTTTTGGTGAAATGGCTGCAATATCGATTGCCGCCGGAATAAAAGGTTCGGAGAACAATATGGTTCAGGCCTTACCCAAGCTCGCCAAGGTCGAAGCGATGAACACCGGCCGTGTCCTTCGCTTCAAGCTGAAGAATTCCGGCTGGCGCGAAGTGGACCTCGGAGGGTTCATCTCGCGCATTCAGGGGCTCGCGGCTTTGAATGACGAACGCGTCTTCGCCAAGGCCAAGGTGATCGATTGGGGCGCGGCCGTCGGCTGGCCGGGCGATATCGGGATTGCGGCGTCAACACTGCTGCGCGCATCAGAAGAACAGCAACCTTTCGCGGCGTCTGACTTCACGCAATGGCAGGAACGCATGAAGCTTTCGAATCAGGAAGCGGCGGATGCGCTGGGCGTCAGTCTCAATACGATCAAGAACTGGCGGCGCGGCCGTGAAATTCCGGTCGCCGCGGCGATTGCTTGCCGCATGATGGAAAGCGAGCCGACTCTGCTCGCGGCGCATTATCGCCCGCGCAAGACAGGACGGCCGAAAGCAGCGTAACCTCACGCCTTCTCTCTGAGATACGCCTCGACCGTCCCCTTCAGCTTGATCGTCATCGGGTTGCCGCGGCGGTCGACGGTTTTGCCGGCTGCTACCCGCACCCAGCCTTCGCTGATGCAATATTCCTCGACATTCGTCTTCTCCTGCCCATTGAAGCGGATGCCCACGCCGCGCTCCAGCAACGCCTCATTGTAATAGGGGCTTTTGGGGTTGGCTGCGAGGCGGTCGGGCAGCGTGTCGTCGGTCATGGAATGGCCTTTGGCAGACAGGGTTTTACGCGGCTTGTTTATTCGATCCGCGCATGCGTTCCAAGACACTTGATCGGCACCGCAAGGAGGCGTTCTCTTCCACTTCAGCAACCCCCCTCAAGGTGAGACCATGTCGCTCTCCATGTATGACGTTTCCATTCCGCCGATGATCCGCAGCCTCGAAAGCCTTTCGAAGATCATGACCAAGGCCGTCGCCCAGGCGAAGGACGAGCATATCGAATTGTCAACCCTGCTCGACGCGCGGCTGGCGCCCGACATGTATCCGTTCACGCGCCAGATTCAGATCGCGAGCGACGCCGTGAAGGGCGCGGCCGCCCGCCTCGCCGCTGTCGAGCCGCCCAGCTTCCCCGACACCGAAACGACATTTCCCGAGTTGCAGGCGCGCATCGCCAAGACGGTCGATTTCCTCAAGAGCATCAAGCGCGAACAGATCGACGGCGCGGAAACCCGCACGGTGGTAATGAAATTCCCCAGCGGCGACATGAAATTCACCGGCCTGGAACTGCTCAACAATTTCGCGCTGCCGAATTTCTATTTCCACGTGACGACGGCCTATGGCCTCCTGCGCCACAAGGGCATCAAGATCGGCAAGATGGATTATCTCGGCGGGGCATAGGCGGACAAAACGCTGCGCTTCATCCTTATCCCCCACGAATGGGGGAAGCGCCGAGCGAAGCGAGGTGCAGGGGGAAGTCAGCGTAACATCCTCTGACATCCCCCTGTGTCACGCGCGCACGTGCACGCGTGACACTTCTCCCAATCGTGGGGGATGAGGATTGAACGCCGCGCTTATTCATAACTGCCTCAGCCACTTCATCCGAAACTCCGGTCTCTTTTTTTGCTTGACGGCGCCGAAAAACCGTCTTAATTTTATTGAAGTAGGTTCAATTTTATTAAAGCGGGCATGGCGACGGAGAATTCGCGATGGACGGAAGTTCTGAGCTCGGACGAGCTCAATTTCATCCGGCGCTTTGTGCTGTCCTCCGGCTCGCTCAAGGAGATGGCCGAGGAATACGGCGTTTCCTATCCAACCATCAGGCAGCGCCTCGACGCGCTGATCGCGAAGATGCGTGACGCGTCGAAGGAAAAGCCCGTGACCGAATTGCGGCGCGTCGTGCGCCAGATGGTGGAGAACGGCGAGCTCGATCTGCCCGAAGCGCGCAAATTGCTGCGCGCGGGCGATAACGATCTCAAGCAGGCGGAACGGACAAAAGGAGGATCACAGACATGAATTTCTGGAACGCAATGGCATCACAACATGAGTATGTCACGCTGCTGTTTGTGGCGAGCGTATTGATCCAGGTGTTGCTGGGCGTGCGCATTCTATCTTACGCCGAAACGAACGGTCGGCTTTCGCGCCCCTACCGGATTGCATCGGTGGCGCTCGCGACGCTGTTCGGGCTCATGCTGGTCTGCGGTCTCGCCACCTTTCTGCTCGGCCTGCCCGGTTCGAAGCTCGCGGTCGTGCTCGCCGTCTGCGGCGCGAGCGGAGCCGGCCTGTTCGGCTATGCGCTCTTGCAACGGCACGTGGTCGACACTGACGAAATGCGCGCCGTCATCGCCCGAGATCTGTGATCGCGGCGTTCGGAAAGAGCGCGGCCGCGCTGCAAAATCGGCAGGATGGATTGTCTCCGCAGGGCATAAGAGTCTCTGATCTACAATTGGCAGAAAAAGGTTCACCACGGAGACACGGAGAAAAAGTGAGGTCACGGAGGAACTTTTTGCGCGCATATGCGCGCGACCCATTCTTCTCTGTGTTCTCCCTTTTTCTCCGTGGCTCCGTGGTGCAACTACTTTTTTCGTTCGCTACCCCAGCAGCTTCGTCAGAAACTCCGGATGCACGGCCCAGCCGGCGAAACCGGAGATGCCCATCAATAATCCCAGCGTGCCGAAACCCCAGCCCACGATGAGAAGCCAATAGGCTGCCGAGAGTGCGGCCACTGCGGTCAATGCCAGCGCAATGGACAGAAATGCATCCGACAGATCGAACTGGTCGTGGTGGAACGCGAGTTCGTCATATTGCACGTCGTCGCCTTGTGCCTTCACGAACAGCTGGGCGGATTCGTTGGTATATTTCGTGATCTGATCGGACAGGCGTTCCTGCTCGGCCGCGATCGCCGCCGCGTTCGCGCCGCCGGTGGCGGCCAGCAGCGCGCCCGCATTCTCGTCGAGATGCAGCTTGATGCGCGCGGCCTGATACTGATTCCACGTGTCGACGGACTCCACCTTCACGCGCGACATGTTCCGCACGAGATTGTCGTCCTTCACTTTCTCGATCGCGAGAAACACCGAAATGATCAAAACGGTCGTGGCCACCATGGTGTTCAGAAGAGCGTTTTCGCTCTTGGCCTCGATCTCCATGCATGCCCCCTATTTCAATCGCGAATATCCCAGTTCCTGATTCTGCTGGAGATAGACCATATGCATCTCGGAGCGGCTCACCTGCAGCACGGCATACAAAAGCGTGTCGCCGTTGCGGTCGATCTCGAGATAGACGACCTTCGGATCGAACTTGGTGCCCGCGAAATTTGCCGGCGGCGCGCTGCCGAGAAAAATATGCCACGTCCCGGGCTCGGAATCGCTTTCCTCTCCGGCAAGCCGGTCGAACGCGCGCCCGTCCGCGTCGAGCTCGCGCATCTGGCGCGTGTCGGTGTCGTTCTGCCAGGTGCCGACGAGATATTGCCGGACGGCCGCCAGAGCCAGTGGCGCCGCGGGCGGCTTGGCCGGCGGTTGTGTCTGCGCGGCAGCCGCACCCGCCAATGCGAGCATCAAGCCCAGCGCCGCTCCCAAATGCCTTCGCATGCCCCATCTCCGACCCGCACCGGAATCCTTCGCCGGTTTCCGGCCCGCAATCAATTCCCCCAAACGAAAAGGGCCGGAGAGGCCCCGGCCCTTCGGAACGCTCATGCCGCGCTGCTACGGAATAGACGCATGCTGCTCGGGGCCCGTGTAAGGCGTGAAAATTCCCAATTGGCAGGCTTCGCCGGTTTCGATCACGGCAATCGACTGCGCGTTGGAGCACACCTCGTCGGCGCGCGTCAGATAGGTAAAGCCGTGAAACTTGAGTCCCGGACACGGCGTCTTCAGCGTGTTCTTCCAGACGGTGCCGTTTCGCATGTGGAACAGGATCGTGCTGGGATCGACCGTGGTCGTGTTCTCGATGGAAGTCGATTGCAGACACACATGCTGGCCCGGGTTCTGACTTTGGTTGGGGCCCGCCATCATTCCCTGAGCTTGCACAGCACCGATGGAAAGCGCGGAGCAGATCGAAAATGCGGCGGTCGCGATGGCAATGGTTTTCATGTTCAATCTCCTAAGCTCGACGCCCCTGGGCCGACCATTGTCCACCGCTCCCGCCCGGCCCGCAATCGCAGGCGGGATCACGAAACTGTGCCTTCACCGGCTACATGTTGGTCTTGGGCGGAGGCATGTAGGGCGCGAGAGGCCCCATCGAGCACATCGTGCCGGTGCGGATCACCCGGATGATCTGGACGTTGGGGCAAAGATCGTCAGGCGGCGTCGCGTCGTAGGAGAAGCCGTTGAACGAAATTTGCGGGCATACGGTGCGCAGCTTGCTCTGCCATATTTTCCCGCCGCGCATATAGATCAGGATCGTGTGGTCGTCCGGCGCCTTGGTGTGATCGATGTCCTGGCTGTGAAGGCACAACGGCGCCGTGCTCGGAGCCGAGTCCATAGCAGGCGATTGTGCTAGTGCCGTCGAGGCAACCAGTGCGGTCGCGGCAATGATCAGGGACAGAGTTTTCATGGGTAGCTTCCTCCTTGCTTACGCCCCCCTTACTTTTCGTACGAACGGCCGACGGGAAACCGTCATATTCAAACCATTCACCCCGTCTATGGCCAGACGAGCGGGTGGGGCGGATTATTCCCGCGGCCATTATATCACAACGCTCAACCCGGAGGATCGTCGTTCTTCGCGGGCGGATCGACATTTTTGGGGTCCGGCGGCGGCGGATCGTCGGTGTTGGTGTCGGGCGGATTGCCGTCGTCCAGCTTGGCGTCGCCCTGGACCGGCCGCTTCGAACCGTCATTGTCCATGCTGTCGACATCCGTGACCGGGCGCGTGTCGGCGGAGTTCGCCTCGTTGCTGTCGAGCATTTTATCCGGCGGCGTCGTCACGTTGTCCGGGGTATCGAGCTTGACCGAGTGCCCTTTGGCCTGGGTTGTGGGCGGCGTCATGCTGTTGGGGTCGAAACGCTGGACCGAGCGCTGTTCCAGTTTGGATGTCAGCAGATCGACGTCCGGCGACGGTGTGGACTCCTGCAGTGCGCGCGACCGGTCCAGGCAGGAATCGACCTTGGAATCGTCCAGGCTCGGCACGTCGCAGTCGTCCTTGAGCGCCGCGGTGGGATCGGGATCCGGAGCCATCACGTCCGGAGACATGGTGCTCTGGGCCGCGGCCGGCGATCCCGCCAGTCCCGCCAGCACGATGGCCGCAGACGTCAGATATGCAAAGCGAGTCATTGGGTTGGCCCTCGTCCCGTACACCCGGGAAGCCGAGCGGCACTTTCGTCCCGGATCGGAAAGCTTGCAAGACATACGCTTGTCTTGACTTAACGGGCGGCCTTCCCGATGGTCCCCGGCTCTTTGCAAAACCGGAGAAAGCCAGTGTCTGCGCCGCATTCCGTGCCCCAAGTGACCGTGACCCTGCCCGACGGCAAGGCGCTGACGCTCGCGCGCGGCACCACGGGCGCGGAGGTTGCGGCCGCGATCGGTCCGGGCCTTGCGAAAGCTGCTCTCGCTGTCGAGGTTAACGGCCAGCCCTGGGATCTCTTCCGGCCCATCGACGAAGATGCGCGCCTGCGCATCATCACCCGCAAGGACGCCGAAGCGCTGGAGATGATCCGGCACGACACCGCGCATATCCTCGCGATGGCGGTGCAGCAGCTTTACCCCGGCACGCAGGTGACCATCGGTCCCGCGATCGAAGACGGCTTCTATTACGATTTCGCGCGCGACACGCCGTTCACCCCGGACGATCTTGCGAAAATCGAAGAGAGGATGCACGAGCTCGTGTCGGCCGACCTGCCGACCCGGCGCGAAGTGTGGCCGCGCGATGCGGCGATCGCCCATTTCGAAGGCCTCGGCGAACATTACAAAGCCGAATTGATCCGCAGCATCCCGGCGAACGAGGATGTCTCGATCTATTTCCACGGCGACTGGCACGACCTCTGCCGCGGGCCGCATTTCGTGTCTACGGCCAAGATCGGCAACGCGTTCAAGCTGACCAAGATCGCGGGCGCCTATTGGCGCGGCGATTCCAACAATCCGATGCTCCAGCGCATCTACGGCACCGCGTGGCGCGACGAGAAAGAACTCGCGGCTTACGTGACCCGGCTCGAGGAAGCGGAGAAACGCGACCATCGCAGGATCGGCAAGGAGATGGAGCTTTTCACCTTCTCGCCAGATGTGGGCGCGGGCCTTCCGCTGTGGATGCCGAACGGCATGGTGATCCGCCAAGAGCTTGAATTCCTCGCGCTGCAGGAAGAACGCCGCGACGGCTATCGCCGCGTGGCCACCCCCCATATCGCGAAGGAAGCGCTCTATCGGCGCTCGCGCCACATCCCGTACTACATGGAAGACATGTACGCGCCGCTCGATATCGACGGCGAGAAATATTTCCTGCGGCCGATGAACTGCCCGCATCACCATCTGGTCTATGGCGCGACGCGGCATTCCTATCGCGAGATGCCGATGCGCATAGCGGAATATGCGCAGGATTATCGCTACGAAGCGTCGGGCGGATTGTCGGGCCTGATGCGCGTGCGCGGCTTCTGCCAGAACGACGCGCATATCTATTGCCGCTACGACCAGGCGAAGGACGAATTCATCCGCGTGATGCACCTGCATGCCCGCTATTACGATTTGATGGGCATCAAGGAATATTATATGCGGCTGTCGCTGCCGGATCCTGGGAATCTGGAGAAATACATCAACGAGCCCGACAAATGGCTGGCGGCGGCAGAGATCATTCGCGCCGCAATGAAAGAGTCCGGCTACCGCTATGTCGAAGCGAAAGGCGAAGCGGCGTTCTACGGCCCCAAAGTCGATTTCATGATCAAGAGCGTGATCGGGACCGAATATGCGATCTCGACCAACCAGCTCGATTTCCTGGCGACCGAAACTTTCGATCTCAAATATATCGGCGAGGACGGCAAGGAGCATCCGGTTTATGTGATCCATCGCGCGCCGCTGGGCTCGCATGAGCGCTTCACCGCGTTTCTGATCGAGCATTATGCGGGCGCTTTCCCGACCTGGCTCGCGCCCATCCAGGCGCGGCTCATTCCGATCAGCGAGAAGGCGGGCGACTATGCCGAAAAAGTGCGCCGGCAACTGACCGACGCCCAGGTGGTGAACGGCACGGCGGGCTTGCGGGTGGACATCGACACCACCAACGAGCGCATGCAGAAGAAGATTCGCGATGCCCAGCTGCAGAAGATTCCTTACATGCTGGTGGTGGGCGAGCGGGAGGCCGAAAACGGTACAGTGGCGGTGCGCCTCAGGTCCGGCAAGGATTTGGGCGCCATGCCGCTCGATTTTTTCCTCCAAAGGATCAGGCAGGAGGCCGAATCCCGCCACGATGTGGCGGAATAGGCCTTGCGAATCCCGCGCCGTTTCCTATGCTGTTAACGAATGCGGGACCGCGGAGAGCGGGACCGTTTTCGCGCGTCCCGAAAAGGGGCTTTAGCCCGCGCGCCAGAGCCCAAGAGGAATCCGATCCCGTCCATGAGCCGAACTTGGTTTCGCGGGATGGTCCCCGCGGAACCTGGGCGTTCGGCTTGGTCCGGCCACAACAGGCCAAACTTGCAATAGGAGAGAGTCATAGTCGCCAGACGTTTTGCATCCGCCGCCCCGGCTCCGGCCAAGGACGGACCTCGCGTAAATGAAGAGATCTTCTCCCGTACGATTCTCCTGATCGGAGACGACGGGCACAAATTCGGCGAAATCGGAATCGACGAAGGCCGCGCCATCGCGGAGGAGAAGGGATTCGACCTCGTGGAAGTGTCGCCCGAAGCCAAGCCCCCCGTGGTCAAATTGATGGACTACGGCAAATTCAAATATGAGCAGCAGAAGAAGGCCGCCGAAGCGCGCAAGAAGCAGAAGGTCATCGAGATCAAGGAGATCAAGATGCGCCCCACCATCGACGACCACGATTACGAAACGAAGATGAAGGCGGCGCGCCGCTTCTTCGAAGAAGGCGACAAGGTGAAAGTCACGCTCCGCTTCCGCGGCCGCGAAATGGCGCATCAGCATCTCGGCATGGAATTGCTGACCCGTATCCAGAAGGACGTGGAGCCCATCGCCAAGATCGAGCAATACCCCAAAATCGAAGGCCGCCAGATGATGATGGTGCTGGCGCCGAGGTAATTGAATCCACCCGCCCCTTTTTTCACCCGCCCCTTGAGGGCGGGTCGAAATTGTCTTTGAGCGTCAGCGAAAAGAGAATTTCGGGGCGGGGTTTTGTTCATGCAGCACCCCGCCCCGAAAAATTCTCCGAATTTTTCGACCCGCCCTCAAGGGGCGGGTGGTTTAGGGATCGACGTCACTCTCGATTGTTCGATCGCGTTTCTTATCGTCTCAAGCACGCCTTCCGGTTTTTTCATCACATCGACATTCCAGAATCGCAGAACGCGATAGCCCCTTTCGGCTAACCACTTCGATCTGATTTCGTCGTGTTGGACCTGTTCCTCGTCTGCGTGCTGGCTGCCATCCAACTCGATCACGAACATAGCGGATGCGCGAAAGAAGTCGGCATAGTAAGGCCCGATCGGATGCTGCCGTCGAATGTGCACGCCGCCAAGTCGCTTGTTGCGGACAAGGTTCCAGAGCCTACGCTCGGCTTCGGTCTGATTGCCGCGGAGGTTCTTGGCGATGAGGTTCGGCATGTCGAAAGCGTGCCAGAGCCACGTCGCAACATTTCGTTCGCCTCGTCTTCCTTAGTCGCATGAAGGCGAACTGAGACGCAATATTACACCACCCGCCCCTTGAGGACGGGTCGAAAAATTAAGAGCGCAGTGAGGAATTTTTCGGGGCGGGGTGCTGCTTCAACAATACCCCGCCCCGAAATTCTCTTTTCGCCATCGCTCAAAGACAATTTCGACCCGCCCCAAGGGGCGGGTGGGAAAAAACAAAACCCCGCCGCGAGCGCGACGGGGTTTTGGCCCAATTCAAGCTTCGTTCAGAAGCGCGATGCCGTATGCACCATCTCATCGCCGAGATCCTGCAGCGGGCCCAGCGGCTGGACCTTGTCCTGGAAGTTCTGGATGTTCGGATGACCGGCCATCACCTTGTAGGCGACGCGCCCGTCCTGGATCAGCAGCATCACTTCGGCCGACCAGCCATAGCTCACCGTCGTGCGCTCGAAACCCATCAGGTCGAGGAACCAGTTGCCCGTGCGCTCCTGGTGCAGCCGCTCGGGGCGGAACACATAGGCGGTGCAGCGATCGCGCGCTTCGATGCAGGATTGTACTGCGGGGTCGAGCGCATCGAACTTGATGGAGTCGCGCGGCATGAAACGTTCGATCACGCCGAGATAGGACAGCACTTCGACATTCGGGGAGTCTCCCGCATCGAAGCCGAGCAGTCCGAGATCGGAGGCCCGCGTGGCGCCCGGTGTCACCTGCTGATAGGCGACCTCGACGGCATGATAGTTCTTGAAGGTGGTGTTCTTGACGTCCGTTTGCCGGGGCAGGAGGCCGAGCCCCCCGCAGCCCACCAGCACCAATGTGATCAACATGCTGGCGACTACGCGCGCAGTTCGACGAGTGCCGCCTCGGCTATCAGAACCCATACCGCCCCACCCATTGTTAACTATTTGATAATACATTAGCGAAAACGAAAACGATTTGGAAGCGCCATCCTCCCATCCGGTAACCACCGCACGCGAAAAAGTCGGCGGCGCGGCGCGGCCCTTGCGCGATCGCGCGGGGGTTGCATGTGTTAACCATGAACCGTCCGCTTACGGACGTACCCCCGCCGCGGTTCTGGCTGCCATCGCCGCCGCACATGCGGAATTTTGCCGGTCCCGCTGCAACGCACATTAAGGTGGCGCCGGGGCCCGGCCGGAAACGCACTCCTGATTTCGCAAAACTTTCACACGCATTCGCGGCGCGGCATTGCGCTGAAGCTGGCCGCCACGCTCGCCTTCTCGCTGATGTATGCCGTCATCAAGCTCGCGGGCGTGGTGCCGGTGGGCGAAGTGGTGTTTTTCCGCGCGGTCTTTGCGATGGTCCCGTTGCTGGCGCTGTCGACGGTCACGATCGGCCCGCTCGCGATCATGCGCACGGGGCGCCCGTTCCACCACATCCTGCGCTCGGCCGCCGGCGTCAGTTCGATGTTCCTCAATTTCTGGGCGCTGACGATGCTGCCGCTGGCCGACATCACCGCCTTCAGTTTCGTGGCACCGATCTTCGCGGTGGTTCTTGCGGCGCTGCTGCTTTCCGAACATGTCGGGCCGTTCCGCTGGGGCGCGGTGCTCGTCGGATTTGCGGGCACGCTCCTGATGGTCGAACCGCATGGCGGGTTCGGGCATTTTGCACATTCGGGCTTCTCCCTGGGCGCGCTGCTCGCGCTGTCGGGCGCGTTCCTGTCGTCCTTCGTCGTCGTCTTCATCCGCCAGATGAGCGCGACCGAACGAAGCGAAACGATCGTGTTCTATTTCATGCTCACCTGCGCAATCGCGGGCGCCGTGACGATGATCTGGTTCCGCGCCCCGCTGACATTCTGGAATATGTTCTGGCTCGTGCAGTGCGGATTGCTGGGCGGCATCGGCCAGATCTGCATGACCTATTGCTACCGCTATGCCGAACCATCACTGCTCGCGCCGTTCGACTACACCGCGATGCTGTGGGCGGTGGCGCTCGGCTATTTCATCTTCGCCGAAGTGCCCGAGCCGATGGTGATGGCAGGCGCGGGCGTCGTGAGTGCGGCGGGCATTTTCATCGTCTGGCGCGAACGCAATCTGCATCGCGTGGCGATGCTGCAATCGGCCGCCTCCCCGGAGATCGGCGTTTCATAGGCGCAAACGGAACGGGAGACCGAAAATGGCACGATGGTTTGGACCGAAGAATGCGGGTCTTTCCGGTGTGCGAAGTTGGCAGGGCTGGCTCGCCACCGCCATCGTTCTCGCCGTCGTGCTCGCCATGCCATTCGTCAAAGTCGAAACCTGGGGTCTGCCGCAATGGGCCAAACCCGCGATCATATTCGCGGTTGTGCTCTGCTACCTTGTGCTCGTATTCGCGAAATATGGAGACGATTGACTTTTGCGTCGCGCGTTCTATCCGGTGAGAGCGGCACAGAGGATGAGATCGACGCATTCCCCAAAGGACAGTTTCGCTTCGCCGGCCGCGGTAGCGAAACCCGACAGCGGGTGCAGGCACGGATTGGGATTCACTTCGAGGATCATCGGCGCGCCGGCCCCATCGGTGCGGAAATCGATCCGGGCGAAACCCCGCACTCCCAACAAATTCCAGGTCGCATGCGCCAACTCGGTCAATTTGCGGCCAAGGGCGGGCTCGTTCTCTTCGGTGCCGAACGCCCGCACCGTCTGTGCGTCGTCGGGGGATTCCGCATCCCATTTCGCCGCGTAACTGAGGATGCGCGGCCGGTCTTTCGACCAGACTTCGAACCGCATTTCCGGAATGGGCAGAACCTGCGGCGCGCCTTCCCGCTCCAGGATCGCAACGTTGAACTCGCGGCCGTCCAGATAGGTCTCGGCGAACCAGCGCCCGCCATGCCGCAAGGCCGATTGCGCGGCCCTGTCCCGGACCCCCCTGCCCGGCACCACCGCGCCGTCATCCAGGCCCAGCGAAGCATCCTCGTTCGCCGATTTCACGATGTATCTGCGGTCGTCCCCGAGTCCGTTCCAGTGGGGCGGTTCGGCCCAATCGGCTGTGGGAAGTCCGGCCGCGCGCAGAATGGCTTTCGTCAGAGGCTTGTCGCACGCCAGCGCCATGGTGGCGGAGCCGCAACCCGTATACGGCACGCCCAGCCTTTGCAGCATGGCAGGCGCCGCGGGCGCCAGTGCGCCTTGTCCGTAAACGCTCTCGACCATGTTGAAGACGGCGTCGGCCCCGGCGGCTTCGAGATGCCCGCGAAGGACGGCGGGATCGGGATGGAACGCCGCCAGCGCCGTCTCGTGACCGCGCCCCGCCAGCACGTCGGCAATCGCGCGGGCGGTCTCGACCGTCTCCACCTCATCCGGCGGAGGATTGTCGCCAATATCGGAGTGAAGCACGAGCACGCGCATGGTCTGTCAGGGAGCGAGAAGTTCGGGGTGACGTTTGTGGAACGCCGCCATGATGCGCCCGATCAGATCGCGATAGGACATGTTCCTGAACCGCGCGATGAAGACCAGGTCGGAACGCTCGGGGTTGAGGCCGGCCAGCGGATTCACTTCGATGAAGCTGGGTTGGCCGCTTCCATCGCAACGCAGGTCGATGCGCCCGCCGTCGCGGCAACGCAGTGCGCGCCACGCCGCGAGTGCAACATTCGCGGCAGCCTCCCCTTCCGCACCTTCGACCAGCCGATAGGTCATACGGCCCTCGTAGAATTCCTTGTTCTCGTAACCGTAACCATGCGCCGCCGCCTTGTCGCCGAAGATCACTTCCATCACGCCCAGCGACTCGGCATCCGCGCCCGTGCCCACGATGCCCACGGTGTATTCGCGTCCCGGCAGAAACGTCTCGGCCAATACCGGCTGGCGGAAACGCGCGAGCAGATCTTCGGCCACGCGCGCCAGATCGCCCACATTGTCGACTTTCGAATTCGCATGAATGCCCTTGCCGGACCCTTCGGCCACAGGCTTGAGGAACAAAGGGAACGGCAGATCGATGCGGCGCGCATCCTCCGCGCTCTCGATCACGGCGAAATCGGGCGTGGGCACTCCGTATGCCCGCACGATGTGTTTCGTCATGGCCTTGTCGAGCGCCACGGCCGACGTCAGCGGATCGGAAAAGACGTAAGGAATGTCGTAGGCCTCGAGCAGCGCGGGCGCCTGCGCCTCGCGCGACACGCCCTTCAATCCCTCGCAGAAATTGAACACGCAGTCCCAGCGTTCGCCCGCCACCAGATTCTCGGCAAGCTTGCGCACGCCGCCGATGCGCGCGGTCTCGTAACCGAGAGACGTCAACGCGCCGCAAAGGGCCGCGATCGTGATCTCGCTGTCGAATTCCGCCGTTTCTTCCTCGCCATAACCCATTGCGAGGTAATCGGCTCGGAGGTCATAGGTGACCCCGATGCGCATGGGACCGCTCCCGCGCTATTTCGCTGCCGGCTTCGGCTTGTCGTTGCCGAGCGTGCCGCCGGGATCGGGGTAGCGATAGACGCCGCCTTCGAAATTGCGCAACAGGAGATCGTCGCCGTCGCGTCCCACCACCGAATCCGGCGCGATGAGAATCTTGCCTCCGCCGCCCGGCGCATCGACGGCAAACATCGGCGAGGCATAGCCCGTCGTATGTCCGCGCAAGGAACTGATGATTTCCAGACCCTTTTCGACCGTCGTGCGGAAATGGCTCGAGCCGCGGATCGGATCGCATTGATAGAGGTAATAGGGCTTCACCCGGCGCTTCAGAAGCCCCTGCATGAGCGGCTTCATGATCGCGGGATCGTCGTTGATGCCCTTGAGCAGCACCGTCTGGCTGCCCAGAGGAATGCCGGCATCGGCAAGCCGCGCGGTCGCTTCCGTCACTTCCGGGGTCAGTTCTCGCGGGTGGGTCACATGCATGCTCAGCCACAAGGGATGATGCTTCTTCAGGACCGCGACCAGGCTCTTGGTAATGCGCTGCGGCAGCACCATCGGGATCTTGGTCCCGATGCGCAGGAATTCGATGTGCTTGATCGCGCGCAGGCGGGTGAGCAGCCAGTCGAGCTTGTCGTCGCCGATGCTCAGCGGATCGCCGCCGGACAGAAGCACGTCGCGGACTTCGGTATGCGCGTCGAGATAGGCGAGCGCCTTGTCCCATTGCCGCGTCGAAAACTGGTATTCGCCGCCCGGGTTGCCGACCATGCGCGACCGCGTGCAATAGCGGCAATAGGTCGAGCAGGTGCCGGTGGTGAGGAAAAGCACCCGGTCGGGATAGCGATGCACGAGGCCGGGGGCGACCGTATCGTGGTCTTCACCGAGCGGATCGTCTTCCTCGCCGGGCATGCGCACGAACTCATCGCCCGTCATGATGTGGGTGCGCCGGAGCGGCTCCGTCGGATCGTCGAGCCCCATCAGGCTGGCATAATAGGGCGTGATGCCGACGGGGAGCGGTCCCTGGTGTTTCGAGACGGCAGCGTGCTCGTCTTCGGACAGACGGAAAATGCGGGTCAATTCGCCAAGGGTGCGGATGCGGGCCTGGAACTGCCAGTGCCAGTCGTTCCATTCGGCTGTCGTCGTGCCGGGGTAGAAGCGGCGATAAAAAGCCCTCGTCTCGGGACTGACGGGAAAGCGCAGAGCCGGCTTCGTCCTGGAGGCGCCGATCCGCGGAAGAGATTTGGCTTGATCAGACTGGGTGCCGGAACTGACGCCCGGCTTGGCTCGGACAGCCCGTGGCGGAGGCTTGAGCTCGCGCCCCCGCAGCATCTGGAGACTCATGTGTCTCGGAACGCTCCTTGCGCCATGCCTCGAAAGCCCCAGCGACTTTCCGTCAAACGGCGTGACGAACGGATCGATGTTTAGAGGCTAATCCGAGTTCGTCAAGAGAAACCTGCCGAATACTGGAATTCGTACCCAGCTAATCCAATAAAAGTGCCAAATAAAGCCGATGCATTATTGAAGTTACTTCAAGTAAAACCGCCAGGCGATTCGCGCGCGGGCCGCGCTCTAGTTTCGCCGGGCGCGAGTGCATCGCGAGACGAAGGCGCATCCGACCCTTCCGAACTCTCGCGCAATTTTTCGCGAGCTATATGTCGCGCATATAACGAGGCGGGCGAGGTTTTCGGAACGCGCGACGAGGACTGCCTCGGCGGCGTCACGCCGGTTTCTGTGGACCGCGATAATCGTGCGCGTCGTAAAGAAGGATGATCCGCTTGCGGTGTCCGCCGACCGGAGTGGAGATCGTCTGCCTGAGCGTCGCCGAATCGAAAGTCCGAAGGACACGGATGGCGTCGTCGGGCGTAACCAGCAGAAGAACATGCGGCGCGGGATGGGTCAGCCGCATCGTCATCTCGAAATGGTTGTCGTCATGGGTGTCGCGGTCCCAGATGCGAATGGACGGCCCCAATTGTCCGGCATAGTACAAGAGTTCCGCCACCAGGCTGCGGTTCTCGGACACGACGAAATCGTAATGCGTGCGCGCCGCCTCGGCAGTCACGACGCCGCCGAATGTCTTCCAGCCTTCAAAGCGCTTGAAGACGTTTCCAACACCGATCATGTCTGCGAAAGGCGGCACCACCAGACTGATCCACAGAACCCCCATGACGAAGCCGTTGACGGCAAGCGACGCCCACAGGGGCCAGCGCGCGCGCCAACACCTCAACTGGTGCACCGCAAGGGGCGTTCCGGCCACATAGGCCGCGGCCGCCCAATTGGCATTGGCCTCCGAGATGAACGCCTGCGCGAGCATGAGGATCAGCGGAGGCACGCAAAACGCCACGAGGATGAGTTCCCCCTGCGCGCGCCGCGTCTCGCGCGCCACGCGCCAGAAGGCGGCGAGCAGCCCCGCCATCAGCAAGGGTCCGAAGACCCCGAACTGTCCTCCGGCAAATTCCAGGAGGCCGGACACGCCGAATTTGGCGCGGTCCCAATTTGCATTCGATTCCGTGTGGGCGACCGTCGGGAAACCATGCGCGGCGTTCCAGAATATGTTGGGCGACAGCACTGCCGCCGCGATCAGGAGGATGGTCAATCCCCGTAAACTGAATACGAGGCGGCGGACCGACGGCGCCAGGAACAGCGCGACGACCGCGCCGATCGCGAAATAGAACATCGCATATTTGGCCAGCAACCCGAAGCCGACTGCGATGCCGCAAAGGATCGGCCAGCGCCACGAGGTCTCTTCCAGCGCACGCAGGAAGGCAAAAAGCGCCAACGCCCAGAAGAAGAGCAGCGGCACATCCGTCGAAATCAATCCCGCGGAATAGGAGATCCCCGGCAGGGTGAGATAGGCGAGCGTGCTCCACAGAGCGGTGCGCGGCTGCCCTGGAAAGGCTTGCCGTGAAATTCCAAACAGGAGAAGCGATGTGGCGCCGTGCAGAAGAGGCGACCCGATCCGGATTGCCCATTCGGCGTTGCCGAACAGGGCGGTGGTCAGCCACACGATCCAGGCGATCAGCGGCGGCTTCGAAAAATAGCCCAGCGACAGCGATTGAGCCCACCACCAATATTGCGCCTCATCGGGATAGAGCTGCAGCGGCGAGAGGATCAGGACCACGACCCGCACCAATGTCACCGCGAGCGCCGCACCAAGCGCAATCCTCCAGACCCTGGAAAACTCTTCAGGTGTGGCCATGATCCCCCTACTTGGCCGGCGGCGTTGTGAAATGCGGCATTGGCGTCACGCGGTAAAGCGTCAGATGCACGCAACGCCCCCGCGAATAATCGTATCCCGAAAGACCATCGACGATTGCAGCGGGCGCATGGCGGGCAGCGAGCACGGCCAGGAAGTTCTGCCGTTCGCGGTCATCGATCATGGCAAGTCCCCCTTGTCGTGCAGCCAAATCCGCGCCCGAGAGTCCTGTTTCGAGGCGCGTGTTCGTTCCCAGCAGAAAGACAAGACTTGGCTCGACATATCCCGCCAATACGACGGGAGGATCTTCGGGCCTGGCGTCCTTTGCGATCAAGGCGGCCGCGCGCGGACTGGTCCAAAGGGGCGAGAGTTCCGGCGCCACGCCCATTGCGAGGACGGGATAGACGATGATCGCAGCCAGAATCCCGAGAAGCGCCGCGGCAACGACCTTGCGGCCGGCCATCATGATTGCGGCGGCGATTCCGGTCGCGAATATTGCGCCGATGCCGATAACGACCGGGGGCGCCACGCTTGATCCGAACTTCCATGCCGCCGCTATCGGGACCACTGCAAGCGCGAGCGACACGACAAAAAATTGAACCGACGCCACATAACGCGCCATGCGTTCGCCTCGCGGCTCGTCGATCGGCGCAGGTCGCGTCGCCCACAGCGCACACAGCATTGCGAGGGCAGGATAGGCCGGAAGAATATAGTGCGGTAATTTTGTCGGTACGATTTCGAACAGAACCCAGGTCGCAGCGACCCAGGCAAGCAAATATCGCGAAGCGGCCTGTCTTCGAAACGCGATCCCGGAGACGATTGCCGGCAGTGCGAGCAGCGTGGCGGGCCAAAAGGTCACGCTCGAGAGCAGCAGAAAATAGCCGGGAGGCGCGCCGTGCGATTCCTGGCCGCCGGCGATCTTGTTGGCAAAATCGTGCCCCAGCGATTGCTGGTAGAACGCGCCGTGGCTTTCGATGCCGATCGCGATCGCCCATGGCGCCACGAGAATTGCGACCAGCGGAATCCCCAGCGCAGGTCGTGTGGCCTTCAGCCACCGCCAATCGCGGTCCCACAACGACACCGCCGCGAACGTGACTCCGAGTACCGCAAGGATCACCGGTCCCTTGATGAGGATGCCCGCGGCAATCGCCACCCAGCCGGCCAACACAATCCCCGGCGCGGGTTGCCGTCGCGTCGGATCGCGCGCGGCCAGATAGACGCGCAGGAATACCGCCTGCGCTGCGAGGACAGTGGCGAGCAGCACGGCGTCGGTCGTGGCGATCTTCGCTTCCGCCGTCATCAGAAGCGTGGCACCGAGAAGAGCCGCGGACAGCAGCGAGGTTTCGCGCGATGCAAAGGCCCGCGCGCACCAATAGGCGAACAGCAGCGCAAGAAAGCCGCCGATCAACGAGGGCAGCCGGTATGTCCAGATTTCCTTGTGCTCGGGTCCGCCGAAAATCTTCGCAGTTGCCGACTGCAGCCAATAGATGCCGATCGGCTTGTTGTAGCGGGCGACGTCGCCAAAGCGGATATCGACCAAATTGCCCGTCTCCACCATCTGCTTCGAGGCCTGGGCGAAGCGGCTTTCGTCACGGTCGAGGGGCGGCAGGGTGAAGAAGCCCGGCAACCAGGCAATCGCGCAGAGCAGGAACAGTGTCGCCGCCGGCCAGCGGGCGAGTCGCCGGAGTACGGTGGCTCCGGTCGGAAACGCTGCGGCCTCGGTCATGGTGGAACGCCTCTTGAACCCGTGATGTGAATCGAACGCGGGGGACTACGAATGCGCCGGTTTGGCACAGGCCTGTTTCTGTCCGGCGAGGGCCTGTATAAGGCGCCCGCCGCGCGCGGTCGCGAGACCCCGCCGAACCGGTTACGCGGTTCGGCTGCGCAGAGCCTATTGTATGACGATATCGAACGGAACCTCAGCATGGCGGTCACGCTCTCGGTAGTCGTGCCGGTCAAGGATGAAGCCGAAAACGTGGAGCCGCTGGCGCGCGAGATCGCAGCCGCGGTCGCCGGCGAAGCTCGGCCCGAGTTGATCTTCGTCGACGACGGCTCGACCGATTCGACGGCTGCCGTGCTCAAGGCGTTGAAGACGACCATTCCGTCCCTGCGGGTCATCTCGCACGGCCGCAACACCGGACAGAGCCGGGCCGTGCGGACGGGCGTCCGGGCCGCGCGCGCCGACATCGTCGTGACCCTGGACGGAGACGGTCAGAACGATCCCGCCGACATCTCCAGACTTGTCGCCGAGCTTCGCGACGGCGACGATGCCGCGCGCATCGGTCTTGTACAAGGCGTGCGTGCCCGGCGCGAAGACAATATGCAAAAGCGCGTCGCCTCGCGACTCGCCAATCGCTTCCGCCGCTGGCTGCTGAACGACAGCGCCACCGATGCCGGATGCGGCCTGAAGGCATTCCGTCGCGAGGAATTCCTGGCGCTGCCCTATTTCGACCATATGCACCGATACATGGTGGCGTTGACGCTGCGCGAAGGCCGCGAAGTGCGCTTCGTCGAAGTCAATCATCGCCCGCGCCTGCACGGGGCATCGAAGTATGGCGTCGTCGATCGCGCTCTTGTCGGCATCAACGATCTTCTCGGCGTGCGCTGGCTGCAGAAGCGCTTCCGCGGCGCGATCGACCCCAAGGAGTTGTGAAATGGCTGCGCACGCGCTCGCCTGGTTCAACCTCGATCATCTCTGGCTGCTGATCGGATTCGCAGGGCAAGGTCTCTTCGCCTCGCGCTTCATCGTGCAGTGGTTTCAAAGCGAGCGCGAGGGGCGCAGCGTCATACCCCTCGCCTTCTGGTATTTCAGTCTCGTGGGCGGCATTGTGACGCTTGCCTACACGATCCATCTGCAGAGCGTGCCGCTTGCGCTTGGCCAGGGCTCGGGCCTGATCGTCTATGGCCGCAACCTCTTTCTGATCTTTCGCGAACGCAGCCTGCTCCGGCAGGCAGCAGCCCACGCGGAACCAGGAGCCTGAACGGCCGTTTACCAAACAACGCCTTACGCCGCCTGGGATGCCCCAGTTTTGCCCTAATATGATACAAGGGTGCGTGCCGCTGGGGCCGATTGGGGAGAATTCCGATGTTTCGCGCTTTTCCGCTTCTTTTTATCGTGATTGCCTTTTACGCGCTGCTGACGTTCGGCGGCGGGATGTTTGCCCATCATGACATGCATGCCTTCCTGGACCGCGAAATCCTGAACATCGGGCTCATTTCGACGGATCACTGGAGTTTCAGGGTCGGCGACGCATTCCTTCTGGTCTCGCTCGTGCTTCTGTTTGTCGAAGTGGTGAAGGCGACGCGCACGACTACGCGGGAACTGATCAACCACGGACTGTCGATGCTGACATTCGTGATCGCGCTGATCCTGTTCATCACCGTCAAGGGGTTCGCAACCTCGACCTTCCTTCTGATGACGTTCATGACGCTGTTCGATGTGATCGCGGGCTATACGATTTCCGTCGTCGCCGCAGAGCACGATCTCGGCATGGGCAAAGCCGGGACGGACTGACTGTTCAAACAATTCAAACGACGCGACGGGCAGGCCTTGGGCCTGCCCGTTTGCGTTTAAGCCGCCAGCATACTGCGCGCGACGGCTTCGGCGACCTTGATGCCGTCCACGCCGGCGGAGAGAATCCCGCCCGCAAAACCCGCGCCCTCGCCCGCCGGATAGAGACCTTTCGTGTTGAGACTCTCGAATTCCGCGTTGCGGCCGATACGGATGGGCGACGACGTGCGGGTTTCGACGCCAGTCAATACAGCGTCGTCCATCGCAAATCCCGGAATCTGGCGGCCAAACGCCGGCAGCGCTTCGCGGATCGCCGCGATCGCATAATCGGGCAAGCATTCCGATAAATCTGTGGGCGTGACGCCGGGCCTGTACGACGGAACGACGGCGCCCAGCGATGTCGAGGCACGACCTGCCAGGAAATCGCCGACACGCTGTCCCGGCGCTGCGTAAGTCCCGCCGCCGGCCGCGAACGCATGTTTCTCCAGCTTGCGTTGGAGATCGATGCCGGCCAACGCATGTCCCGGATAATCCGCGGGCGTGATGCCGACCACGATTCCGGCGTTCGCGTTGCGCTCGTTGCGCGAATACTGACTCATGCCGTTGGTCGCGACGTGACCGGCCTCCGATGTCGCCGCTACGACCGTGCCGCCCGGGCACATGCAAAAACTGTAGACCGTGCGGCCGTTCGAACAATGATGCACGAGCTTGTAGTCCGCGGCGCCCAGGATTTTCTCGCCGGCAAATTTTCCAAAGCGCGCACGGTCGATCAGAGATTGGGGATGCTCGATACGAAAGCCGATGGAGAAAGACTTCGCTTCGATGGCGACGCCGCAGTCGTAGAGCATCCGAAACGTATCGCGCGCACTGTGACCTACGGCCAGTACGACATGGTCGGCGGCAATAATTTCGCCACTCGCGAGCACGACACCGCGCAAGCGCCGCGAGCCATCCGACCCGGTCTCGATATCGAGATCGTCGACGCGGGCCTGAAAGCGGTACTCTCCCCCCAGCGCCTCGACGGTCGCGCGTATGTTCTCGACCATCTTCACAAGACGGAACGTGCCGATATGGGGATGCGCTTCTGTGAGAATTTCCGGCGGCGCACCAGCGGCGACAAACTCCGTCAACACCTTGCGGCCCAGATGGCGCGGATCCTTGATCTGGCTGTAGAGTTTGCCATCGGAAAACGTGCCGGCGCCGCCTTCGCCGAATTGCACATTCGATTCCGGGTTAAGCACCGAACGCCGCCACAGGCCCCAGGTGTCCTTGGTGCGTTCGCGCACCACCTTGCCGCGGTCGAGGATGAGAGGTTTGAATCCCATCTGCGCAAGGATCAGACCTGCGAACAACCCGCAAGGACCCGTGCCGATGACGATGGGACGGTTCTTGAATCCCTCCGGTGCACGCGGCCCGAAACGATAGCCGATATCGGGCGTCAGCTGCACGCGCGCATCGCCCGCGAAGCGCACAAGAAACGCCTTCTCGTCGCGCAGCATGACATCGACCGAATAGATCAGCACAATCGCCGACTTCTTCCGCGCATCATGGGCACGGCGGAATACCGAGAAACCCGCAAGATCGCGCGCGGGAATGCGCAACCGCTCCAGGATCGCCGCACGCAGCGCATCCGGCGCATGGTCGAGCGGCAGTTTGAGTTCGGTGAGGCGAAGCATGGAGCCGAACATAGTCGGCTGCGATGCAAACTGGAAAGAGTGTCGGCAGAGCGTATGAGATATGCCATGCTTCGCTCCCGCTATTGGAGACTCCCATGCCCACGTTGTTCGACAAATTCACGCTCAAGGACATCACCCTCAAGAACCGCATCGTCGTGTCGCCCATGTGCCAATATTCGGCCGACGACGGGCGCATCGATGACTGGCATCTGGTGCATCTGGGATCGCATGCGATCGGCGGGGCGGGGCTGATCATCGGCGAAGCGACGGCGGTGTCTCCCGAAGGCCGCATTACGCCCGGCTGCTCCGGCATCTGGAACGATGCGCAGGCCGAACTCTGGCGGCCGGTCATTGCTTTTCTCAAAAAGCATGGCGCGGTGCCGGGGCTGCAGATCGCCCATGCCGGACGCAAGGCGTCCGCCAACCGTCCCTGGGAAGGCGACGACCACATGAAACCCGACGATCCGCGCAGCTGGCAACCGATCGGGCCCAGCGCTATTGCGTTCGGCGCCAATCTGCCGCGCGTGCCGCATGCGATGACGAAGGAAGAGATCGTGCGCGTGCGGGGCGATTTCGCAGCTGCCGCGAAGCGCGCGCTCGCGGTCGGCTTCGAATGGCTGGAAGTGCATTTCGCCCATGGCTATCTGGGCCAAAGCTTCTTTTCGCCCATCGCCAACAAGCGCACCGACGAATATGGCGGCAGTTTCGAAAACCGTATCCGGTTCCTGGTCGAGACTTTTGCCGCCGTCCGCGAAGTCTGGCCCGCCCGCCTGCCGCTGACCATCCGGCTCGGCATTTCGGATTTCAACAGCGAGAGCCAGACCATCGAAGAGAGCATCGAGCTGATCAAACGGTTCAAGACGCTGGGCCTCGACCTGATCGATGTGAGCATCGGCTTCAACACGCCCGATGTGTCCGGCGTGCCATGGGGTCCCGGTTTCATGGTGCCGTTTGCGGAGCGCATCAGGCGCGAAGCGGAGATCCCGACGGCGGCCAGCTGGTTCATCGCCGATCCCGCCCAGGCCGACGCGATCATCCGCGACGGCCGCGCCGATCTCGTCATGCTCGCGCACGCGATGCTCGACGACCCAAACTGGCCGTTCCACGCCGCCAAGGCGCTCAATATTCCGAACGCGAAATGGACGCTGCCGGCGCCCTACGCGCACTGGATTCGTGCCTAGGGCGGCGCACAATCTTCACCATTCGGCACACGCATTTTGACCGATTTTGAGAACTTTTGAGCGGCGTTTTGAGGACTTCAGGCCGGAAAGCGCGCAGAACAGGTCACAGCCACGGCGCGACATGGCCGCCGAGGTGCTGCAACCCTCGAGAGGACTCACACGATGCTGCGGAAGCCCTACATCCTGATGCTTGGCACTGCGGTCGCCGCAGCGGCGCTCATATCGCCTGCCCTGGCGCAAATTCAACTGACCTATCCGCAGGGGCCGCTCACCGGCGGGAACGGCGGACCGCCGCCGCCTCACCATCATCATTGGCGCGGCATCTGCCTCAATGGCTTCGTCTGGCGCGAAGCGGTCGAGGGCGATCATGTCTGCGTCACACCCGGCACGCGCGCACAGGCCACGGACGACAACGCCCATGCAGGGATGCGGGTGAGCATGCACAACCAGTCCTACGGCCCAGACACCTGCAAGCAGGGTTATGTGTGGCGCGAAGCGACGCCGGACGACCATGTCTGCGTCACGCCCGGCACGCGCGACCAGACGGCAGACGACAACGCACATGCCGAAAGCCGCATCGCGCGTTAGGGCGCGGCGGACGATGGCCCGCGCGCGAAGATCGCCTTGGGCAGCATCACATGCACGCCTTTGTTGCGGTCGACCAGTTCGGTGATGTCCACATCGCCGGCCACGCTGGTCAGCATGTAGGCGTCGTCCCGGCTCATATGCTTTTCGGTGACGAGGAAATCGACCATCTCGCGAACGGCCTTGTGGGCTGCGATGCTCAGATCGTCGTCGAAACCCATGCTGATGTAATGGGTCGGCGTTTCGGCACGCGGATTGGCGATCTTCAAATCCTTGCGCACGATAAATTCCAACTCGCCCACGAGCGAGGTTTCCATCGCCGTCACGTCCACTTCGCCATTGCCCTGGCCCGCATGTCCGTCGCCGATTTCGAACAGCGCGCCCGGCGTCCAGACGGGCAGGTAGAGCGTGGTCCCCTCCACCAGTTCCTTGTTGTCCATATTGCCGCCATTGATGGTGGGCGGCGTGCTGTCGTAGCGGCCGAAGGCGGGCGGCGGGGCCACGCCCATACTGCCGAAGAAAGGATGCAGCGGGATCGTCACGCCCGGCGCGAATTGCGCCGTCATATGCTCGCGATCCAGCGGAATGATCTTGGTGCGTGCATAAGGAAAGTCGTCGGTCAAAAGCCCCGCACCGTAACGGAAGCCGTTATAGGCGTAGGGAATGGCAAGGCTGATCCGCTTGATGTGGATTTCCAGCGTGTCGCCCGGCTCCGCGCCTTCGATATAAACCGGGCCTGTCAGAATATGCCCGCCGGGCCCGCGATCGGTGACCTGATCGAACACGTCGCGCAGGCTCTGCTCAACCTGGTCCGGTGGCACGCCGTTGCGCTCCAGTCCCGTCGGGCTGTTGGTCAGCACCGTGTCGAAAATGACAGTGTCGCCGGAATGAATCCGCAGCACCGGCTTTGCGGTGGCGTCGTAGTTGCCCCAGACGACGGTTTGGGGCGTCACTTTGAGCGTGTAAGTCTGGGTCGCGGCTTGAGCACCTGTCGCGACCGCCAAACCTGCCATCGCCGAAAACGCCAGCCTCGAAAATCTATCCAACATTGGGAAACCCTCCCCTTCGGAATGAACTGGGTGACTTCTGACTGGCCGCCTGTTTCTCGCGACCGCGAGATGGAGCAATCCTCGAATAGGCGATCCCGCTTCCAGCCGTACCCCAAGCCAAATCTAAACGCGCATTCCCAAGACGAAGCGCAAATTTGCCGGGTGACGATCGCGATTCGGTTGTCGCAATCAGTGCGTTATTCGAACATCGAGGCTGCGATCATGGCACACCCAGCGGGAAGCGGACCAGGGGCGAAATACGCCGGGTTCGCACTTCCGGGTTGTGTCGGGCGGCGCTAGACTTCTCCTCAGAGGGCTGAATCGACCGACCATCTGGGCAATGTCGGTTCAAACAATATGTGATGAAATTTCAGCGATCTGAACTGGTAACGTGCCGACAGACCGAAATCCCCCTACTGATGAACAGCGGAATGATCAGTCTTAGCGTGATATATCTTGAAACTGGCGTAACTCCAAGATGACAAAAACCATCTGGACGTGCTGGTTTCAGGGGCGGGAAAATGCGCCACCATTGGTCATAAAGTGCCTCGACAGTTGGGAACGAAACAATCCCGGCTGGAAATTCCGTTGTCTCGATGCGGTATCTCTCGACCGGTATGTCCCCCTGCGACAGTATATCGATCTGGACAGCCAATCGCTGACAGCAGCGTCTCTATCCGACGTCCTGCGCATCCTCTTATTGCACGAATTCGGCGGCGTATGGGTAGATGCCACGCTGTTTTGCAATCGGCCCCTCGATGACTGGCTGCCACCAGTGATGGACGAAGGCTTTTTTGCATTTGCCGCGCCCGGCCCCGGTCGACCTCTGTCGTCGTGGTTTTTGAGCGCCAAGTCCGGGAATTATCTCATCTCGACCTGGTGCGCGCGGACAATCGAATATTGGCGCAATCGCACGAAGTCGGATGACTACTTCTGGTTCCATCACCTTTTTCGCGACATATGTGAAGCCGGGGGAGAGTCCGCTGAGGCATGGTCGCGGGTTCCAAAAGTGAGCGCCGACGGACCTCATGCGCTACAATTTGGCGGGCTGATGTATCGCCCTTGGAAAGATGTCATCGGGTCGATCGACTGGACGACACCTGTATTCAAGCTGACACACCGCCTGCAGGAAGAAGGCTTAGAACCAGGCTGCATGCTCGCGCATCTCCTCGGTGAAGATGAGAATGCCAATGAAACTCCCGAGCCCCGGCCTCCAGTGACCGTGGAGCCGGATTGCACACCGCCCAAAAGCTTTGCCGCTCTGAAAGTCTCTACCGAAAATTTAGGTGACCATATCCAGATCATTTCCGGGCTGCGCCTGTTGTCACGCCTGGGGCGCGAACCGACGCGATATATCGATCGCGATAACGAGATCCAATCGGCACCTGGCTTGAGCGAAGAAGACGGTCCGATCGGAATACTGCTCAATGGCTGGTTCAAGAAGAATCGTTCAGAATGGCCGCCGCATCCAAAACTTGCGCCGGTCATCTATGGCTTTCACATTCGATCGGTTAAATGCCCTGAGCTGCTTTCGGATGAATCCATAGACTTCTTCCGCCGGCACCAGCCGATCGGCTGTCGAGATGTGTACACTGAAAATCTGTTGCGTTCGAAAGGTGTCGAAGCCTTCACCAGCAATTGCCTGTCGCTGACTCTTCCTCGCAGGCTTGATGATCCCCTGACACAAACCGAAGTGTTCGTTGTATCGCGCGATGAGCGTATCAGGAGCCACCTTCCGGAGACGATCGGGCCCTATACTTTTATCAGCCATTATTCTGTTTCAAGCGATTTCGCGGAGAACATGACGCGGGCGGCGGAGCTTCTCGATACCTACCGTTCCCGGGCTAAACTCATCATTACGACTCTCCTGCATTGCGCGCTTCCCGCAATCGCCATGGGCATTCCTGTCGTAGTATTCTATCCGCTTAACGACCACGCGGCGCATGCTTCAGACCTCGAAAGATTCTCTTCGCTTGAGGATATCATTCGGGTTTATCGATTGGACAAGATTGAAAGCGTCCGTTGGACTCCCGAATCGATCGATGTCGGCGACATCAAACTTCGGATTCTCGACGGCTTCTACGAGAAGGCTGCCCGATGGCAGCTTGCGCCGCAACGTCCGATAGGACCTATCGCGCCGTCGAGCGTGTTGCCGCCGCGTGACCTGCGCCGGACTTCGAAGACACCGCGTTAGGTGTTCTTATGGAACCGGAGGCAGGTCACGGAACGGCGGAGATCGTCGTAAATCTCCTGAAAGCCGAAATTCCTGAATTGGTGGGGCTCCCAAAATAAGACCCGTTCCCGAGTTTCGCGGCTTGCCGGGCGAGCGCAAGTGGCTATAGTCCCGGCCCTTTCCGGGCGCCCGCCCGGACGTGTGGACAGGTGGCCGAGTGGTTGAAGGCGCACGCCTGGAAAGTGTGTAACGGTGAAAGCCGTTCGAGGGTTCGAATCCCTCCCTGTCCGCCACCCCGGTCCAGAACCGGGCACGCCGCCATAGCCGGCAGTGCGCCCCGGTGAGCGGCAAGCGTTCGAAGCAGCCGCCTCTCGGACCCCATGCTTCGAACTTCGCCCCAAAAGAGAATTCCGGAGTCTTCTTGTCAGGATTCGTTATCGATCGCCCGGCTCATGCGGCGTCTTGCCTGTCGAATCGGAACAGCGCGTGGCCATTCCAATCGCCTTGCAGTGTCGCGGTGTACCCTGCCGCTCTGAACAAATTGAGAAACCCGTCGCGGCCAAAATCCGTGAACCAACCCAGATATCGCCGCCGATCGCGTTCTTCCGGCGAGCCGTCAACAATCAAGGCATAAGAACAAATAATCGCACGGAAATATATTTTCAGATGCCGGAGCAATTTTTCGGGGTCATGGACATATTCGAGAACCCCACTGAACAGCGCCACGTCATAGTCGACGGTCGGCTCCAGCTCGGTTGCGTTGAGGTCGTAGCGCACTACGCCATCTGCAATGGGTGCCAAATCGCTCCCGGTATAGCTGCAACCCAGCGGCAACGCGTCTCGCACGATCGAGAGCCCCGCGCCAAACTCGAACACCGCTTCTCCCGGCCGCACCATCCTTGCCAGCGCCGTTGCGCGACCGCCCCATGCGGCGCGATATGAGGCTGCCATGCTCCACCGCTCGATCTCGCTTCGGCCGGATCGTTGCAACGCCTCGACATGCGCGATGCGCGCCTCGCGTTCGGCTTTGGAGACCTGTTCATAGCCGGGGAGAGGTTGCCCCGCCTGAACCGGTTGGAATTTCCGCATTGGATGTTCCGATGTCCATTACCGATCTCAACGCCCGCGCAACGCGCATCAGTTCGGCGGGTCACGTCGCGAACGCGCGCCGTCACGGAATGCTTCTATCACGCCCGTCAGTGCAACGTCACCGACGGATCGATCTTCTTCGCGGTCTCGAAATCCGCTTCGCTGCCCGCGCCGTCGCGCTGACGCAGCTGGACGAGGCCGCGGCGGTGCGATTGGCCTGCCTGTCCGACACTTCGTCCGGCTACTTCCGCTCGAACACCATCACATTCGGCTTGTCGCGGCCGGCAATGTGCACCGTGAGCGTCAAGGTCTTCAGATCGGCCGAGAGCCCAACCGCCTCGGTGTCCGTCACCTTCCCGTCGGCTTTGTCGGTAATCACGAGAGTGCGCTCGTCCACCCGCCGGACGGAAGAGGAAGCGCCGCGGCCCGCGCCCGGCCCCTCGTCGGGATAGTCCTTGCCGTCGAACTTTACGTTTTTCGTTTTATTTTCCAAGGGCGTGATGAAAGAGAGGCCGTCGCCCTGGTACGCCTTCACCTGAATCGGAAAGGGCGAGTTCATCGTCTCCTTGATGCTCTGCCAATCTGCCGCGAAGCCTGATCCCCCACCGGTGCGCTGGTAGACGTAATCCATACTGAACGTCGAACTGTCGGACACGAACTCGCGGAAATAGTCCGTGAGCGTGCTGCCGTCCTTCGAGAGCTTCCACGTCGCCTTGAGCAGCAACCGGCCGTCTTTCTTGCGCTCGACGATCCAGGTGTCGGGCGCTTCAGCCTTCACCGACAGCAGGGTTCCGCCGTAGCCGCCTGGTTGGTCGCTCCCATCCACCACGATCGTCTCGGCGCCCCCGCCAAAATCGAACGCATACTTTTTGCCGCCCTCGCTTTGAACCTTCATCTCGTCGGGCATTCTGGTCTTCGACGGGTCGAGCTTCCACTCGCCGATGAAGGGGCTTTCCGCCGCCCATACCACGCCCGTCGTCAGGCAAACCGCCGGCAGGATTTTGGCAATTCGCTTGAAAACACGCACTGCCTTGAGACTTACGGCGGTCGCGATGGCCATATTTTCCTCCCACTCCTACGGCAGAAACGGCAGCACGTCGCACAAATTATTCCAGGCCCGGAAGCGCTCCAAACGGTTTTGAGCCCGTCCGTACACGATTCCGTTACCCCGGCCCGTCACCGCAACGTCACCGACGGATCGATCTTCTTCGCGGTCTCGAAATCCGCTTCGCTGCCCGCGCCGTCGCGCTGGCGCAGTTTGGCGAGGCCGCGGCGATAGAAGGCGAGAGCGAAACGCGGCTCTGCCGCGATGGCCTGGTCGTAATCCGCGATGGCGTGCGCGTCGTCGCCCTTCGCGGCAAAGGCTTCGCCGCGACCGTAATAGGCACCGGACGATTTGGGATCGATCCTCAGAGCCGCGCCATATTCGGCAATGGCCTGATCGTCCGCGCCCTTCTCTTCGAGCGCATCGCCCCGGTTGACATGGGCCAGCGCATATTTCGGATCGAGTTTCAGCGCGGAATCGAAATCCGCCAGGGCGCGCTCGAGCTGATGCGTGCGCGTGAGCGAAACGCCGCGGTCGTTGAACGCGCGCGAATCCGATGGATCGAGCGAGATCGCCTTGTCATAGTCGGCGATGGCGCGCACTTCCTCGCCTGTGTCGTCAAAGGCCTCGCCGCGATCCCGCCAGGCGGGCGCATAATCGGGCTTGAGCGCGATGGCTTTGCCGTAGTCGTCGATCGCGAGGCCGAATTCGCCGTGCCCCTCGCGCACCCGGCCACGATTGTCATAGGCGATCGCGAAGTCGGGTCGCGCCGCGATGGCGGCAGAATAATCGGCGACGGCGAGATCGGCATGGTTGAGCCGTTCCTGGGCATAGCCGCGATTGTTGAGGTAGTCGGCATTGTTGGGCGCAAACTTCAGCGCCGTGTCGTAATCGGCGAGCGCACGATTGTCGTCGCCCATATCGTCATAGACGTCGCCGCGCCTGGCGAAACCGTCCGCATAGTCCGGCTTCAGCGCGAGGGACGCGTTGATGTCGGCGATCGCGCGGTCATATTGGCCAAGCTTGTCCTCCGCCATGCCGCGGTCGACAAAGGCGTAGTAATCCCTGGGATCGAGCCTGATGGCCTGATCGTATTGCGCAACGGCGTGGGCGTGAT
>Ga0302325_10004594_pt1 | contig 31823 bp, 30 predicted proteins | sample Palsa_T0_2_FD_201948 | JGI IMG/M metagenome (GOLD analysis project Ga0302325, IMG submission 201948) | Peat permafrost microbial communities from Stordalen Mire near Abisko, Sweden - Palsa_T0_2 | ecosystem: Environmental > Terrestrial > Soil > Palsa > Peat permafrost | place: Sweden: Abisko... | reverse complement strand
AAATTCGATGAGGTGCAGAGGATTGAGGGGCGCAACAAGGTACTCGCTCACGCCGCGGCGCATCAGTTCGCGATAGAGCTCGACATCGTTGACGCGCCCCACCACGAGCACCTTGGTCGCCGGATCGCACACTTCGGCAAGACGATCGATTTCGTCGATCGCGGCCTTGCCTTGCAGGCGCGTTTCGATGATGAGCAGATTGGGTGTAACCTGCCCTGTGAAACGGTCAATGGCGGCCTGCAGGCCGCCCAACTCCACCACGACATGCGCCTTTGACAAGCGGCGGTCGTCGGCGGCCCGCTGCAACGCCGCTCCCGTGTCCGGAAATTCGCAAAAGGCATGAATGGAGATTCGCGGAACCGGCCGTTCATGCGGCGCTGCTCCAAACGGCTCCTCGCCGCTCCCCAATTTTCGTTCAGACGCTAGTTTCGCCATACCACTCTCCAAATCTATTGGGTGCTCACGTCGGATACCGAGGCAGACTGCTTTTGGGTCTGCTGGGCCTGGGTGGTCTGACCTTTTTCGTAAGTGCTCAAGACCGTCTGCCGCCGCGTCGGGTCGGACGGATCCATGCCGCGTGGTGTCACGAGATCGCGCGGATCGGAGACCATGGCGGCGATGTTTTGCTGAACCGAACAACCGAAATCGGGCATGGGAAGGTTCGACGCCGTATCCCCCGCATCCTGCGACCAGTCTCCGCATTTATCGGTATGCGCCGTGTAGCTGATATAACCAATCTCGACGCGGTCGCTGGCGGTTGTTGCGTCATGGGTGCCGACGAGGATGCGCGTGCGTGGCACACCCATCTTCGCAAGTCGCTCAGCAAAATACGTCTCTTCGGCGGTTGCATTGGACCCGCGCGGCGCGGAGACGCTGATCGCGCCGTCGCCGTGGTCCAGATAGTCCTGCACGAAGCTCGCGAAGTGCCCTGCGTCTTCCGCCGACAGCTCCGACGACGAGCCCGAATACGTCATTTGTATCGTCTTGTAGCCGGGTGCAACCGAGATCGGATGATTGACTGTCGGATCGGCATAGATCTTCGTATCATTTTCCGGCGCCGCGCAACTCCCCGCCAGCAGGACGGATGCAATGGACAGGGCGCGTACTATATTGCTCGTGTTCATGGCCATCTCCTTATTCGACGATGAAGCCGTTGTTGGTGGAGCCGGCCGATTTAAGGCCATGCGGGTCGTCGTTGTGGACGGTATTCAGCTTGCCCAGCAATACTGTGTCCACATCCGTCGCCGGGACGAACCCGTCAGTCGGCGAGGCAAGTTTCGTCTCCGTCGTCGGCGAAACGAGATAGGCACTCACGATAATGACGAGTTCGGTTTGGTCGTTCTGGAAATCCCGGCTGCGGAACAGCGCACCCAGGACCGGCATGTTGCCGAGCCCGGGGAATTCGTCGAGCACCTGTTTCGAAGTGTGCTGCATGAGGCCGGCGACCGCGAAACTGCCGCCCGACGGCAATTCGACTGTCGTCTCCGCGCGGCGCACAGTGAGAGCCGGAATGGAGAGCGCCGCCGTCTGGATGAGTTGTCCATTGGTGCCCGTCGTCTCTCCGGCCGGCAACAGGAACGCACCTTCATTCGTGAGTTCGCTCACTTCGGTTGACAGCTGCAGCGAGATGCGGCCCGGGCTCAGAACGACGGGCGTGAAAGACAGGCCCACGCCGAACTGCTTGAACTCGACAGTGACGTTGCCGTACTGATCTCGCGATACGGGAACGGGAAATTCGCCGCCCGCGAGGAATTTCGCGGTTTCGCCCGACACTGCAGTGAGATTGGGCTCCGCCAGAATGTGCACCAGGCCAACCTGGTCCAGCGCATTCAGGACGCCCGATGCGTTATTGGTATATCCCGGACACAGAGCGGCCAAGCCATGGGTCCCACCGGTTACGGCGTTGGCGGAGTAGTTGGTATAGCCCTGAGCCGCGTACTGGCAGACCTGACCTATCTGCCCTCCCGACAGATCGCTCAACGCCTGACCGGTAAGGCCGTAAGGCATTGTGGTTTGGGCAATGAGGGGCAAGCCGCCGGCCTGGCCGTAAGCCGACAGATTGATGCCGAATTGCTTGGCGATCGTATGTTCCATCTCGGCCACGCGGACCTTGAGCATGACCTGCTCGCCTTCCTTGACCTTGAGCATGTTGACGATCTTGGTTGGATCAAGCGTCTTTCCGGCATCGGTTGCGAAACGCGCCGCCAGATCCTGGGCGCGGGTCGCATCCTGCGATGTCGCGACAGTTCCGGTGAGAACGACATTGTCATTGAGCGCGGTAACCTTGATGTCGGAGCCGGGGAAGTTCTTTTTCATCATCCCCGTGAGATCGGCGACGTCGCGCTCCACATGAATGTCGATGGCAAGCACCTGATGGCCGGCCGCGTCGAAGAAGAAGGCATTGGTCTGGCCGGTCTTGACGCCCAGAAGATAGACGCGGCGTGCGGTTCGCACGACGGCGTCCACGATCGACGGGTTCGAGACCAGCACATCGCGCGCATCCGTATCCAGCTGCACGATCGCCGCCTTGTCCAGCGCCAGCGTCAGATGCTGCGTCACCGGACCATTGCCACCGTGCGACGTGACCGTGATGACCCGCGTTCCTGGCTCGTCGTTGGCAACCAGTTTGCCCGACGCGGCGCTCGCCGGAAGAGCGAGCAGGCTTATCGCCGCCAGCGAGGTCGCAAAAATGCCTTTGCGCATAACTTACTCCTTTACGCCGACGGCGGTGGGCCGCTCGACGCCATAGCGGATGATCGAGATTTGGGTGGCATCTTCCTGTGTCTTACCGGAAGCGGAATTCGTCGCGTTGCTCGCAGCGAGCTTTGTCGGATCGCCGTCGCCCAGCGCGCGCAGCGCCAGGGAGAGAGGTCCCGCCGCCTGGGCGCGCTCGACGAGTTCGGCTTGCTGCGGAGAAAGTTCGAGAGTGGCTGTCTTCGCCAGCACAGTCTTCTGGTCCTTGCTTTCGAATGTCTGATCGACCGCCAGCACGCGAACCGAGTTCAGGATTGTACGCGCCTTGAAGCGGCGCGGACTGTCGGAGATCTGCAGCGTCGACAGCACGTCGACGCGATCGTTCGGGAGAATGAATCCTCCGGCGTCCGTCTCGGTGGAGATCGGGATTGAGATCGCGCGCATGCCCGGTGTGACCATCGCGGCCATGAGGCCGGTTGCATCCGCGTGCACCATTTTCGTTGTGGACAAAGGCTCGCCTGCCACCAGGGGCGCGCGAACCACGGCACCCGCCACGATCTTGGCGATATCGGGTTGGGCGTCCTGTGTAATAAAGGTGGAATCGACGGCCGAACGCGGCCATTCCTGCCAGCGGACATTTTCTGCCGTGAGTTGCGTGCCGGGCTCGAGAGAAGCTGAGGCGACCAGAACGCCACGCGTGGCGACTGCGGGGGCCAACGCGGCTCTGACGGGTTCCGTGCCGCCGCCAAGAAGACCGCGCGCCAGGAGTACGACGATACCGGCGGCAACGGCGGCTACGGCCAGGACGATCATGCGGGAAGTGTTCATGGGTTGCGGCTCCTTTGAACCGATCACACCACAAAAGCCTTTAGAAAATGTTTAATGAGCGGCGAATGATTGCGCTACAATCCGAGAAAAGCGCAGATGAGCCTTGCGCGTCATACAAAAATTTCACTTACGCTGACCTCCTGCTTGTCGAAATATGACGAGCGCGAAAAGACGCGTCTGCAGGCATGGAATGACGACGCGGCCAAATTTGTCTGCCGCCAGAAACGGAACGAAGACTGGTATCAGGGTAGGGCGATTGGCACACAGGGGCTCGATCGGCGACTTGGACCGACCCGAAATTGTCTTACCCCGCGAAACCGGCCCGGAATATATCTGTATACGGAAGGACGGCGAAGGCACCGGACGCCAGCGCAACCCCATAGGGGATATCACCTTTTTCGTCATGCAGGCGCATGAGCCAGCCATGCGCGGTCAGAAATGCCGGCAGCGGCAACGTGCGAAAGAAGAGAAGACCAAGCGTCAGCGCCCCGCCGAAGAGGGCGGCGATCAGGGCAAAGCTGGCGAAATCCGACAGACCCAACCAAAGCGCGACACAGGCGAAGAGCTTTGCATCACCCCCCCCAACATAGCCGAGGGCGAAAAGTGTAAAGCCGAACAAAAGCCCGAGAATGCCCGCGAGCAGGTGACCGCCGAATGCTGTAAACGTCATGCCCACGACAAGTGCAAAAACGAGGAACCCCCCCAAGAGCACGAGTTGGATCAAATTCGGAATCGTATATGTGGCAATATCCCAGCCTGCCGCCGCGATGAGCGCTGCGGGAAGTAGCAAGATAAGAAAAAATTCCGCGATCATCGAAGCCATCCGTTGTGCAGTGGTAAGCCTTGGGAGAAAGGCGGCCGCTTTTGGAGCGACCGCCCTCCGTTCCAGTGACTGACTGATATAACTGAACCGCGATCAGCCGGTCAGAGCGCCCGAGACCGAGGTGAAAGTGGTGTTCAGCGCCGTGCCGACAGCCTTAACCGTAGTGATGATCGCGAGTGCGATGAGCGTGGCGATCAGACCATATTCAATGGCCGTGGCGCCGGATTCGTCGCGAACGAAACGAGAAAAAAGATTTGGCATGATAGCCTCCGTCAATTGACACCCAGGGGGTCCAGCCGGCGCCCATCTTCAGCGGCCCTGCGCTTGGACATGACGCGAGGATAGGGGCAAAAAATTAATGCCCGTTTAAGCGTGCGCTACGTGTGACTGATCCTTCTGTATCGTTCCCGAACGGATTCTCCGATTTCGCATCGGCGGACGCCGATTTTCTCGTCCGTTGACCAATGCGGGAGACTCCGAATTGGGCACTCCGATCATCGAAGTTATACGCAAAAGTGTGGGTAAGCTTAAAAAAAAGACGGCCGCCTCCAGGGCGACCGTCTTCGTTCCAGTGACTGACTGGTCTGACCGAACCGGGATCAGCCGGTCAGAGCGCCCGAAACCGAGGTGAAAGTGGCGTTCAGCGCCGTGCCGACAGCCTTAACCGTGGTGATAATCGCGACTGCGATGAGCGTGGCGATCAGACCATATTCAATGGCCGTGGCGCCGGATTCGTCGCGAACGAAACGAGAAAAAAGATTCTGCATGATAGCCTCCGTTGATTGACACCTAGGAGTCCAGCCGGCGCCGATCTTCGAAAGCGGCCCTACGCTTGGACATGGCACGAACATACAGGCGGGGAATTAATATGAGTTTAAACGCCGGATGCGCGCGAGTAACTTTTCTGTACCGTTCCCGAACGGGTGCGGCCATTTTTGAGTATAAAAGCATCGAAATTTTCGGTCTGTTTACCAATCCAGAGAAATTTCGTCGCCGTGTTCTCAATCGCGACGACGCGACGGCAACGGCCCGCCGGTTCCAACCGAACAATTTTGGCGAAAATGGAATCGTGAACCGTTGGCCGTAGCGAACATGGCTGGGGCACACGATCCGTTCGCTGTTTCTGCAGAGCGCTCGAAACCGCGTCCTGCTTAAATGTTCCTTTACACCACACGGCTTACATTCCCTGACGATATTCTGAAAGAGAAGGAATCGTCATGGGCCGCGCCTTCCGCTTAGCAATCTTTGCCGCTGTGTTACCACTCATCTCCGCGAGTGCGACTGACGCGGGCTGCATTGCGCATCCTCATCATTCCGCACTGCACAGATCCGTCGCCCGGAAAGCTGTGCATCACGTATCAGGCGTCGGCGTGGCGATGGACCAGGCGCGGATCGTCGCGTTCGCCAAGCCCGTCAAGACCGTCTTTATCGGCAATCCCGCGATTGCGGATGTGACCATGATCGATCCGCGCCACGCCTTTGTGTTGGGAAAGACCTTCGGCGTCACCAATCTCATCGCAATTGACGCCGATGGAACGCCAGTCACCAACCAACAGGTCACTGTGCTGAATGCCGGCGCGGCGGTCACCGTAAATCGTGGTGCCGACCAGTTCAACTATATGTGCACATCGGTCCATTGCGAGACGATGCCGCGGCCTGGCGATCCGAAGCCCTACTTCGACAATACGGAGCAAGCAACGGCTGCCCATCAGGAAAATGGCTTGAAAAACGCGACGAATGCCGGCACGAACTCGCAGATTGCATCTGGCCAATAAAACCGCGCCGACCAACAAGAGCGCCTATCACGTGGGCCGGATTGCAGAGAAAGCGATCCGGCCCGCCGTGTTTCGTAGGCCCAGCCTATCAAAATTTCCCAAGAACGAGACACGGCGCCGATTGGGGCGCCGTCCCGTCAAGACGAGGGATTGTTAGGATAGCAGGATTGGACGGTGATCGACTGTCCGCCGGCCCCGATCGGAATGATATTCGGAATCACGGTCTTGAAGAGATAGGTGATCTTCACCTGGGCGAAGCCCGTAAGCGTGCCGCAGGTTGTGCTGTTGGTCGTCACGATGTCCGAAGTCGGCACCGTGACCCCCCAGCCCGCGGCCACGCCTTGCACATAACTCGCCGTATTGCCGGAATTATAGACACCGGCCGACGCACAGGAGGATTGTGAAATCCCTATGCAGCGTGCGCCTGCAACGGCACTCTCCTGCAGAGCTTCGGTGGTCCAATAGTACCGACCGAATTCGAAAACGCCCATCGCGAGCATCAGGAGCGGCGTGACGACCAATGCGAATTCCACTGCGGACCCGCCCTTGTTAGCGCGCCAGAACAAGAGCGAAGCCCGCGCGTTCATTGCGTTTCAGCCACTGCGCTCTGTGTGAGCGTGCCGTTCTTCACCAGGCCATAGGTGGACAAGAGAGGTGAATATGTAACGCTCGCGGTTATGGTCACGAATTTGCCTGCCGACCCTCCATTCGGGCACGCTGAGCCGCAAGTCACGGCCGTTCCCCACGACCAATTCGGCGGCGTGCCTGTCGGGCAATAACACTGATCGGCGTTCGACGCCGTGCCGCCATTCGTCGCGTTGCCACCCTGTACGGCGACAGAGGGTCCATTGTTCACGACAATTCCATTGTTGGCCCAACCCGAACCGTTCGCGTTTTCGACAACGGTCGCAACAGCGCTCGCCAGGGTGGCCCCGTTCGTCGAATTGACCATTGTTGGGTTGACCGCCACATATTCCGCCCCGGCGGCGACAGCCGAATCCAGCTGATAGGCCGTATACAAAACTCTTCCCAGATCCACCGCTCCCACAAAAATCACGAGGAAAACGGGCACGATGATAGCGAACTCAATGGCCGCGACACCATCGCTCGATCGCCACGCGGACAGGACGCGTGAAAAAACGCGACTTTTCTCCGAGGCGGTTCTTGCGCTCATTGTACCAGTGCCACCGTCGCACCCGAACTTCCGGCGACGCCGGGAATATTGCATGTGGTGCCGACCGCCGTGCCGCCGGTCAGGGTGATTTGTTGTCCTATCAGCTCCAGGCATTGGCCCGAACCGTTTCCAACCGTCGCGCCGCCGCTCAGCGTGATAGGCCCATAGGGAAAATAGAAGGCGCCCGAGAGACTGGTGTTCGACGCACCTTCGGCGAAGGTGGCGCCGTATGTGTTGCTCGATGTCGTAGGCCCGACGACGACCAGGCCCTGCGTTCCGCCTGAACTCGGCGCGGTAAGAGTCACGTGGTTGTAGCCGGCGGCGATGCAAAAGATCTGGCCGGAGCAACTGCCCGACGACATGGTGCTCGTTCCGCCCAGGACAAATGTCACGTTGGTGCCGTTCATGCCCACAGTGGTGCCGGAACAGGTGACGTCGCCGCCGCCATTCGAGCCGAGTCCGACATACTTGCTGACGGTATAGATGCCGGAGCCCAGAGTCGTGCCGCCAGCCACGGAAAAGAATCCATTGATGTCGTGTTCGGCCGCGGCGCTCACCGCGACGCAGCTTCCGCCGCCGCCCGTCACATTGAAATTTCCCGCCATCTGGAACAGATCGCCGGTACCTGTGGCGTCGGCGAAATATGTCGTAGCGCCGCCGCCCATCACGAAACTGTCGCCGCTCGTGAACATTCCAATATTGAAGCTGTTGGTGGTCGTATTGGTATAGGTGCTGGACGAGCTGCTTCCCAGCCACAAGGTTTCGCCGCCGCTATTGTAGATGCCGCCCGCGAACACGAATGTGCTGGGACCGCCAATACTCAGCAGCGTCCCGGTGTTGCAGATACTGTAGTTCGAGTAGCCATTGCAGCTGCTTGAACTTGCGCCGATATTGAACTTGCCCGAACCGAACGTCGTCGTCGAGCCGCCGCCGGTGAGGATTCCCTGCGTGATGTTGAACGTGCCGTTCCCGAAATGCAGCGCCGTCCCGCTGTTGTTGATCTGACCATTGAAATTGTAGACGGCGGTGTTGGAGGCCGATGCGCCGGTGTTGAAATTGACGGTGATGCCGCCGCCCAGTGAAATGGCGCCAAACGTGAAGGGCCCGACCCCCGGGCAAGTGACCGTCCAGGTATTGCCACTGAACGCTGACGAACAGCCCGCAGCCGTCAACTGGCTTTGCGTCGGCGACGTGCTGTAGCCGAACGAGATGGCCGTACCGCCCGTGACACTTGGCCCACTTGGAGATGTCAAGGCTGCGACCGTGCTGAGCCGGCTGGTGCCGCTGGTGACCTCGCTCGTACCGGCGAGCGGGTCAGACGTCAGAAGTTTGGCCAAAGTCACCGTCGAAGTTCCCGCCGGCGGTTGGATGCCGTTACAAGGCTCGCTCGGCGCGGCGGAGGAATCGTAGTCGACCGTTTTCGTCGTGATGTAATCTCCGCAGGGAACCGTCACGGTATTGTTGGACGCGACCGCGCAGGCCGGCGCCGAAATCGTCGTTCCGCCGCTCAGCGTAACGCCCGTTCCACTGGTCTTCATGGCGATAATACAGGCCGGCGCGCCAGCCTTCAGTTCGGCGTAGGACGACACACTGACGGGCAAACTGCTATGGGTCCAGAAAACGCGGGAAAGAACCAGAGGGACGCTGGTTGCGACCGTAACCTGCACGGCTTGATTGCCATCGCCGGATGGCGACGAGACCAAACTGGCGGTGACATTGCCGCTCGAAATGCCGTTCAAAGCCGCGATGTTCGCGACGGCGGCGGTGACTGACGCCAACGAATTCGTGGAGTTGTAGATCGTAGCGCCACCCATGGCCGCAAGATCGGCGGCGCGCTGATCCTGTAATCGGGCAAGCAAACCGTTGCCGAACTCGACAACGAGGCCCGATGTTCCGATCAGGGAGGTGATCAGCAAGGCCGACAGAACCGAGACGTTTCCACGAGGGTCACGGAAGAAGTGTCGTAGCATAGGGAGCAACCAATGGTGTGCCGGCTGCTTATGCAGGAAAAATTGTAACAATGACTTAAGCTGGCGGCGTTCATTTGCATCAAACAACCGCATCCGGATTTGGGAAGCCGTTAGCTTAACGAGAAACCCCGGCGGTGTTGCCGCCGGGGCTTCTCGATTGCTCGACTGTCAGTTGGGCGTTGGTCCCGGGGCTGGCTTGGGGCCGCCGCCCTGCTGGTTCCCCGCTGGTGGGCGAACCGATTGCGGCAGCCGCGCTGGCAGAGTGGTAGGTCCGCCCGGACGCGGTGGCTGGATTTGGGGTCCGCCGCCCGGTCCTGGTGGCCGTGCCGGCAAAGTGGTCGGTCCACCCGGTCGCGAGGGCTTCGTCGGGCGCGGCGGCTGCACCGGCGGCCGGACGGTGGACGGTGGGCGGGTAACTGGTGGCCGCAGTCCCGATCCTGGCCGATTCCAACCGGGTCTGTTCCAGCCGGGCTTTCCAGGCGGTGGACGGCGGAAGTGCTCGTAATAGAAATTTATTCCGAGCGCTGGCCCGTAATGGGGTCTTGCCGCCCAAGAAGGGAGGGGCCCGTGCCACTCGTTGCGGCGCCAACCGCTACGTAGCCAATAAAAGTGATGGCCGCGAATTTCCCGATAGTAAACGGGCCCTCGATACCAGATGCCACCATAGTAGACGGGACCGTAATAGACCGGCAGATCCCAATAATCGTCAGGGCATCCAAATGAATCGCAATAGCCGCCAGTATCCGTCGAAAACGAAATGCTGCCGTCTGGCCCCCCGAGTGAAATACTGAACTGGGCGCGGGACGGCAACGATACCGCCAGCGTTATTGCGGCCAGCACACAGCCCGCCAAGCTTACCTTTACCAAAGTTTTCATCGAACCCTCCCTCGATGGGACAGCAGTCTACGAGGGGGTTTTCGACAGTTCAATAATTCCCTATGCGGCCGGCAAGCTCGATTTTCATTCATCGGGCGTTCAGCTTCATTCCAGCAGGTTCCTTTACGGGAGATTAAGTGCCCCGGAAACAGCCAATCGAAAACAGAATGAGCGTTGTCGTGGTTGGCTGGCCAGGATCGACAATCGAGACGGAGAGATTGCCATGAACAAGAACGCGGCGAAGGTCTTTCTTGTCGACGATCATCCATTGGTGCGCGAGTGGCTGACCAACCTCATCGCACAGTCCCCAGATCTTGTCGTCTGCGGCGAGGCCGCTGGTACGACAAAGGCTTTGCAGGGGATTCGAGATATGAAGCCCGACATCGCTATCGTCGACCTTTCATTGAGTGAAGGTTCCGGTCTCGACCTCATCAAGAATATTCGCGCCGAGGCCCCCGGTGTGGGCATAGTCGTTCTTTCCATGCACGATGAACGATTCTATTCGCAACGCGTGTTCCGTGCCGGCGCCCGCGGCTACGTCATGAAGGGCGAAGCGACCGGCAACATTGCGGCTGCAATTCGCGAGGTATTGAGCGGCAAGAAATATCTGAGCCGCCGAATGCGTGAATTGTTCGCAGAACGTTTCGTGGACGGAGATCCGCTGGCGGCACGATCGCCGATTGAAGAACTAAGCGACCGCGAGCTGGAGGTGTTTCGGTTGCTTGGGCAAGGCAATGAAACCCGGCGTGTGGCGTTGTCGCTGAATATCAGCATAAAAACCGTTCAGGCTTACTGCGCGCGCATCAAGCAAAAGCTGGGTCTTGCTAACGCTTCGGAACTCTTAAGGGAGGCCGTCCGCTGGAGCGACGAACAGTCCGGCAGCCACCAGCCACATACCTCGCAAGATAATGTCGTGGAACGGAACTTTGCTTTTTCGGAGTGACGCCTCCCCAGCTCGGATATCGTTAACCGTAAATGAAAATTCAGCATAAAATTTAAGCTAATATGTCCCATATTGGTCCCGGGCCGTTAACAGACGCGCATGCGAGGAACCACTATGCAGAAAATTCTGTTCGGGGCGACGCTTGTCGCTTTTGGCATTCTGTTCGGATGCGATCAGCCGCAGAACGGCGGTTCGCAGGCTTCGGCACAGGCGCTTCCCTGTCATTGCAAACCGACCGGCGCCGCGCCGGCTGCAAATCCGCACGTCTTGCACCGGGAAACCGGGCGGCATTGGCATTACGCACGCTATCGCCATCGCGCACCGATCAAATATGCGAGTTGGCAAGGAAGGCCCCATCACTTCCGGGGCCATCGTCATTGGGCTGCCTATGACTACGCGACAGGCGGCGTTACGGAGGAATCGTCATCCGCCTGGCAATCGTCCGAACCGGCAGCAGCCCAGTCTTCTCCTTCAGGGGGAGCCGAACGCGGTCCGAAATTTTGGGTCGACGGATATGGCCGCCGCTACTACGCGGTAGCCGCGCGTTCTTCGTATCCAACTGATGTGCGCGCGGAATTGAGCCCCTGGCACGGTTGGTATGCGGGCTGTGATCGGTAAGCTTCGACTCGCCACAGAAGTGCTGCAGCTGAAAGAGCATAGTGGGAGCCTGAAGCCGATCGACATGACTGACAATTGTCGACATGCGTATTCGCGACGGCACGATTCGACCGCCGAACCCGGCAGACATCTCAAATTCTGACGCATCCGCTCGCGGTATCGTTGCTCCCGTTCTCCGTCACCGCAGTCGGTTTGGTGGTTTTGGTGGGACCGCGGTGTAGCCGGAGCCCTCCAGCGACAACGGCTGGTTGTATAGTAATGCGTTGTGTTCAAAAAACATGACACCCAGACAGATCTAGGCGATTTCCACAATCTCGTATCGTTAAAATGCAACCAAAAATTTCTTAAAACGAATTACTATCGTTTTTTTGGAAGTAAATGATTTTCTACGACTTGGAGAAATTCCCCTCATTACTTCAAAATTAGGCTTGTACTTTTTACACATATTTACACATCGCGTTGTATAAGCTGTACTTGCTTGTCCCCGGAGCGTTCACAAAGGAGCGAAGTGTTCCGGACGGCAGGCCGGCAACGCTGGGTTTGGCGCAGACCTTCCCCTGGCATCCGCGACGAACCCGAAGCAGAAACGGCGCACACGGAAATACCGTATGCGCCGTTTTGCTTTACGAGGGATCGATCGCTATTGCGCCAGAACAGGTCCTTGGCAACGCACGCCATTGACCCAGACATGCGCCTCGCCGAGACCGATGCCGAGCAGGTCGGTCACCCCGTCGACCACGTTGTCGAGCGGTGTGGCCACAGCGTTGAGCGACGAAATGATGCCGTTCGTGATCGCGCTCTTGCTGATCCCAAGACCCAGACCGAAAATCTGAACATTGATGGAAAGATTTCCCAGCAGGCTCGTCAGCGTCTCGCTGATGGCGTTGGTCGTGTCCGCCGTCTCAATGGTATGGTTCTGGATGGCGTTCGCGTCGAATGACAGATTCTGCCAGTCGTTGCCGCCAACATTGATCTGCGCCTGCCCCGTTGCCGTTACCAAATTGAGAACATTGACCATCGTGGCCGGGCTGATCGTGAGTTCATGCGTGAAGTCGTTGAGATACGTCGTGTCGACCGTGCCGATGGCCGTCTCGCCGATGCTGGGCGCGACGGACACGGTCACCGATTCATTGCTCCCACACGTTACGCTCGAGAGCTTGGCCTGAGCCGACGCCAGCTCGGTATAGATCGGCAGATTGACCGAGGTGACCCCACTGAGACCTACGGGAGAGACCTGCGCATCGACATACAGCCGTGCCTGCGCGGTGCTTATGACCACGCTGTTGTCGCCCGTGATGGTCAACCACGGCGAATTCGACGGTTGTTGTCCGATCGCAAGCCAGGCCGTGATGCTGCCGACACCTGGTATCAGGCCATTCAGGTTCAGCTGGACCTGGCGGCCGCCTTGCGCCAGCAGCAACATCGCGTTGGCCAATTGAAGCGCATCGACCGAGAAACCCGACGGACCGTTCGTTTGGATATAATCCTGGCTCCCATAGGGCCCCAAATCCAGCAATTGACCTACCGTGATCGTCTGGGAATTGACGCCGCTGATGATCTTGCCGACGGCATTGGCCGCGGCGGTATTGCCGGCCGCATTGAGGATGTCGACAATCGCGCCCAGCGCCGTACCGGTCGTTACCTGGGTCGCAAGCGTCTGGTTGTAAGACACGCCCTTGAGATTAAGGCGTGTCGCCAGTGCCTGCGTATATTGGAAAAGATCGACCTGCGCGCCGAGGAGTTCGTTGTAGTCCATAACATCGAGGCTGATCGAACTACCGGTGAGCCCGCTCAAAAGCGCATTTTCGACGCCGCCATTCAGGCTCGCGAGTTCCGTGCCCATGGCAAAACTGGCAAGTGCTCCCTGCGCCGCAGTGGCGGTGCGCGAGATGGCGAGGGACTTTTTGCCGAGCAGAAGACTTGCGAAATAAAGATTAGCGGTGCTGGCGAGCGTCACGCGCGCGGCATTCGGCGATGCCGTGTTGGGAGTGAATCGCTGGTTGACCGGGATATCCGAGTTCGGCGTGTAAGTTCCCGTCGTCGCAGTGGTCGTGATCGGCAGATTCCAGTTATTTTGCGCCGCACTTTCCTGTGCGGCCAGCTGGGCCTGCGAAAGATCGCCTGCCGCCGCCATTGCGGCGAGATCCGTCATGCCCTGCAATTGCCGTGTCTGCAGAAATACGGAGCCGAAATCCACTGCGGCACCGGAAAAACCGACCATCATGACGAGAGACACAGCCGTAATGACGGAAACCGCCGCTTTGCGATCCTGCAGCAGCCGACGAAAGTTTGACGTAGCGCGCATCAGTACCCCCCGAGACGGATTGCAGCGGAACGGACGATGGTCGTCGACGGCATGGGAAGCAGCTTGGCAGCGACCCAGAATGGCGTAGTCGCCGCGTTGTAGGAGACACTGATCGTGAACTCCTGATCCGTACCCTGATAGTTCACCGTGGCCAGCGACGGATTGAGCGTACTGTAATCCGCGATTTCCGTGTTGAACGTGCTCTGGGCCAGGCTCAATCGCTCGCTGGACGTGAGCCCGGCGACGGCGGCGCGCGCGGCGTCATTAGAAAGTTGCTGAAGGCTGTGCGCCATCCAGAAATAGCCGCCGTAACAGACGATGCCCATCAGGAACACCATCAGGATGGGCGCTACGATCGCAAACTCGATAGCTGCATTACCGGCGCGATCCGCGGCGCGGCGCCGGAGCCGATGCTTAAAAAGATAGGAAAGTGCAGAATATCCACGCGTCATGGGTTGGCCTCGTACCACCCCTGGCGTGAAGTCGTTGGACAAAGCTCAACTCAAATCTGCAGCAATAGTAAACTCAAACATTCTAAAATGCTTAATGGTGGCTTAAGCGATCGTAGAGTCGACCATCTAGCTGTGGTATTTGCGATTCGCGAAGAAATTGTGCGATCGTCAAGCTTGGTGAACATTGTTGCAGCACTTGAGCCGCCATGTATTTGTGGGATAATGACCGCGCATCCTGAGGGCACGAAGAGGCTTCGTTATCCGTGGATAGACATGCGACCGGGCCTACGAACGAACGCGAATGGGGCGCTTTGCACCCGCTGATCGCGTCTACGCTTTCGGACGCAGGCGTGCCATGTGAGTGCGCGGCCGATCTTTGCAGCGAACTGCGACCTTGGGTCGAGGCCTACCGCGGCAGCTTCAGGACTGAAGCATCCGTGCCCCCCCAAGTGAGGCCGAAATTCGAGGCCGCCGCCGCCGTCCTGCTCCGGTTCGTGCGTGAAACAAATCTGGAGTTCGTTAGTCGCCTCATCGACAGGGAAATCGACTACCACGCGGCACAGCGCAAATTGGTTGTTTTGGGACGCTGACCCTCGCCAGGGCGGCCAGGACTGCCGCTCCGCAAGCCCAGACAGGTTGCCGATAATTTTCGTTAAAATTGTGGCTTTGCGCGAGTTGGCATCGATTATGCTGTGTTTCGCGGCATGCGACACAATGTCTGTACAAGCTGCGCCAAGGGCAATGCCCGCCAAGACGTGTTTGTGTCGTCTTGGCTCGTGAATCGCTCCAGATGAGTTATTATCTCTGCAGACTCAGGGGAACACGGGTGCGCCGGCAGATGGAAGATGAGTTCGTGCATCCGGCCGATGGAGAAAATCGTATGAGTCAATTTCGCACCACCTATACCGTTGCGCGCGTTGTGCAGGTGAATGAAGAAACAGGAGCCATGAAGCTGTCTCCCACCTCGCCTGTCGATGGAGACAATGAATTTGTGACTGAAGAGGAAGCTCGCGACCTCGCGGGCAGGCTGGCGGAGAAAGAAGGCCATATGTTCGTGTGGTCGCGAACCTGCGGCGTCGCCAATCCGAGGCGCATGGTCGATTTCGTGGAAACACCGGAAATCCGCAGCAACGTGACGCAGATCAAGGCAAAGTGAGGGCCTAGAAGCCGCCCCGCCAGCAAAGAATTCCTACTCTGCCGGTACCGGCGGCGTATCCATGGCAACGCCGCAACGCGCCAAAAGTGCGCGCAGATCGCGGATCGCGGGAAATACTTCGTTGTTCCAATCGCCGCCCTGCGCGTCGTGTGCTCTTTGCTCCTGCTCGACGATATCCTTGTCCTCGCGGAAAATACTTTCCGTAAACCAGGTAATAAAAGGCCACGCGGCGTAGAGCAGTGCCGCGAACTTGGGCTTTTTCACCGACAAATGGCCGAAGGTGCGATTGGTCCGTTGCTCCTTGTCGAGCGGTGTATAGCCGAGCCACACATCCAATACCGGATCGCCATCGTCCACCCAGAATCTGAGGCGCTGATAGGGATAGTTGGTGCGAATCGTCATCAGATCGCGCCGGCTACCGACGTCCTTTTCCATGACGTTGAGGATCGCCGCCTCGCCGATGGACTGGCGCCCCGCCGTTCGGCTGAAAGTGTAATCGACTTCGCACCAGTCCTCGCCCTGGCGCTTGCCGAGACAGGAGGCCTTGATGAGCCCCATCTGGCGGCGATGGAGGAACTGGTGATTCATGTCGAACAGATTCTCGTGCATGAATGTGTAGTGGCAGGCGACTTCACGGTTAAGCCGCCGCGTAACGTAGCGGGCGTCGCCCTTCGAACCGACCGAAATCGGCCGGCGCGCGGACGCCAGGCTTTCATCACCCGGGAAAATGAAAATGAGCCCATCCGCTTCGTGGGTCGGGTAGGCCTTGACGCCGTTGGGAAGCTTGTCGCGCCCCAGATAGGGAACATCGATGCATTTGCCGGCACAATTGTAGGCCCAGCCGTGATAGCCGCATTTGAGGGTGTCGCCGTTCACCGTACCCAGATGCAGCGGGACCTGGCGGTGGGCACAGCGGTCTTCGAGAGCGAAAACCTGCCCGCTTTTGCCACGATAGAGCACGACAGGTTCGCCGGCGAAACGGCGACCCAAAGTCTTGCCGAGTTTCAATTCATGCGACCAGGCCAGCGGATACCAGAAATCCGGATGAGTCCCGACCCGCCGAAGATCGGACCGCGAACCGGACACTGCAAAACTGTGCGCGTTCATACGTTCAATCGGCCCCCAAAGCCGGCACCACAATGCACTACTCTAACCCTCTATCCCTAGGCGCGCGCAATATCACCGGGCGAAACATTAATTCGCGACTGCCCGTGGTGTGGCGCCTATTCCCCGCTTGGCTCGAAGTCGAGTGCGACGCCGTTCATGCAATAACGCAGCCCCGTCGGTCTCGGGCCGTCTTCGAACACATGGCCCAGATGGCCGCCGCAGCTCGCGCAATGAACTTCTGTGCGCTGCATGGCCAGGCTGTCATCGCGGGAGGTTCCGACGGCGCCTTCACGCGGTGCATAGAAACTTGGCCAGCCGCTGCCGCTTTCATATTTGGTCCCGGAATCAAATAGCGGTTCGCCGCAGCCGGCGCACAGGAATACGCCCGCGCGTTTTTCCGCGTTGAGCGGGCTCGTTCCGGCGCGTTCCGTGCCATGTCGACGCAAAACGCGGTATTGCTCCGGCGTCAGAGAGCTTTGCCATGCCCCGTCGTCTTTCTCGATTGGCAAATGTTTTTCGTCCTCAGCCATCATCATCTCCGCGGTTTTATTCCGTAGCCCCCTCGCCATCCTTTATCGCGTCTTTGAGGGTGGCTGTAAGTCTGCCCTTGTTGCCGAACGACCAAGTAGCGCCATAGGCAATGTCATCCACGCCCCAGCCCGCCCCGGCCCGCACAAGATAGACAGTGTCTGTCCATGCGAGGGGCTTATCCTTGCCGTTGTTATAGCCGAGCAAGACCTGACAATGACCGCCATGCGCGTCAGTTTCGCAGGCGCCTACCCTGAATGTGGTCGCGCCCTCGAACAGCGAAGTAAACAGGTCGCCTTCAACCAGTGGTGGCGACATGTTCTTGGTTGCCTTCTTATAGCGCCCTTCTACCGCCTCACCCTCGGCGAGCAGCCTGTCGAGCACAGGGGAGAGAAACGGCCGGAGCCTGGCGCGGGCCGTAGCGTCCGGAATTCCACCGGGGGGGATCGCCTTGTAAGCCGCATAAAAGCCGACGGCCGTCTGCGACAATGCTGCTGAGTCCGCCACGGGCCGGGCATTGCCAACCGCTGCAGCCATTCCACAGAGCGCCAACGTGCCAAGCCACGGGCGAAAATTCATTTCATCCTCCGGCCAATCGCCATGGACGCTAAAGGAGAATTGGCCCGTCCGCGACCCAATTCTACCCGCCCAGTGTGGCGAATCCGAAATTCGCAGTACCTCGGGGCAGAACCACGAGCGAATTTCGGATTCCGAGCCACACTGGCAATCAATTGAATCTAGTGTGGTTTTCGGATTTGAAATTCCTAAGTGCGGATGCCATCCAGATTTTAGGAACTTCAAATCCACCACACTAGTGCTTGCAACGGGGGGCGTTTTCCGTATAAGACGCCGCCTCTTCGGGCCGTCCGGCGTAAAGGGCATGCCGTGGCCGCCCCGAATGCGACCGACCGCTATGCGGTCACAAGGAGACGCAAAATGCCCAAAATGAAGACGAAATCGAGCGCCAAAAAGCGCTTCAAATTCACTGCGAACGGCAAGCTCAAGCACGGCCAGGCCGGCAAGCGTCACGGCATGATCAAACGCTCCAACGAGCAGATCCGCGAATTGCGGGGAACTTCCGTCATGTCCGCGTCCGAAACCCAGCGCGTCCGGCGCTGGATGCCCTACTCGGCCTGAGGAGAGCTCCATGTCCAGATCGCCCCGTTCCGTTCCCTCGCATCTGCGCCGCAAGCGCGTTCTGAAGCAGGCCAAAGGATTCCGTGGTCGCCGCAAAAACAACATCACCACAGCCAATGCAGCGGTCGACAAATCGCTGCAGCACAATTATATCGGCCGCAAAGAGAAGAAGCGGAATTTCCGCGCGCTGTGGATCCAGCGCATCAATGCGGCCTGTCGGCTGCACGGCCTAACCTATAGTCGATTTATCAGCGGCCTCATTCGCGTGGGGATTGAGATCGACCGCAAGGTACTGGCCGATATCGCCGTACGGGAACCCGAGGCCTTCAAGCTTCTGGTGGAGAAGATCGCGGCGTAAGGCCGGTCTATCCCACCCGAGCCGGCCGGTCCCGGCAGGGACCGCACGATTCAAGCCCGCATCGCCTGGGATATCCCATGACTGACCTTCGGACTCTTGAGCGAGAATTTCTCGACGCCATAGTTCAGGCGCAGGACGAGCCGGCCCTTGAGGCCGCTCGCATTGCCGCGCTGGGCAAGAAGGGTGCCGTCAGCGAGTTACTCAAATCGCTGGGCGGCATGAGCCCGGACGAGCGCCGCGAGAACGGCCCTCTGTTCAACGGGTTGCGCGACCGCATCGGCGAAGCCATCGCCGCCCGCAAAACCGCGCTCGCCAACGAACAGCTCGATGCGCGGCTTGCCTTCGAGCGCGTGGACGTGACCTTGCCGCCGCGGCCGGAGCCGGTAGGAACGGTTCACCCCGTCTCGCAGGTGCTGGACGAGATCACCGCCATTTTCGCCGATCTGGGATTCGCGGTCGCCGACGGTCCCGACGTCGAATATGACGACTACAATTTCACCAAGCTCAATATCCCGCCCGATCACCCGGCGCGGCAGATGCACGACACCTTTTATCTCGCGCGGCAGGCGGACGGTTCGCGCCACGTGCTGCGCACGCATACGAGCCCGGTGCAGGTGCGCACCATGCTAAGCCAGAAACCGCCCATCCGCGTCATCGCGCCGGGACGCACCTATCGCCGCGATTCGGACGCGACGCACACGCCGATGTTTCACCAGCTTGAAGCACTGGTGATCGACGAAGACACCAATCTCGGGCACCTGAAATGGGTCGTGGAGCAATTCTGCGCCGCGTTCTTCGAGGTCGCAGAGGTGAAGCTGAGGGCACGGCCGTCCTTCTTCCCCTTCACCGAACCGAGCGTCGAATGGGACATGCGCTGCGATCGCTCCGGCGGCCAGATCAAGTTCGGTACGGGCAATGACTGGCTGGAGCTTGGCGGCTCCGGCATGGTGCATCCGCGCGTGCTCGAAATGTGCGGCATCGATTCCAATCGTTATCAGGGTTTTGCCTTCGGCTTCGGCCTGGATCGCATGGCGATGCTGAAATATGGCGCGCCGGACCTGCGACCCTTCTTCGAATCTGATGTGCGATGGCTGCGCCATTTCGGCTTCGCCGCGCTCGATCTCCCCACCCTCGACGGGGGACTCAGCAGGTGAAATTCACGCTTTCCTGGCTCAAGGAGCATCTGGATACAGAGGCCGACGCTGCGACCGTGGCCGAAACGCTGACCCGCATCGGTCTTGAAGTTGAGACGATCGAAGACAAGGGCGCAGCGCTGAAGGATTTCGTGGTGGCGCATGTCGTCTCCGCGGACAAGCATCCCAATGCCGACAAGCTCAAGCTCTGCATGGTGGATACGGGCGACGATATCGTGCAGGTGGTTTGCGGCGCGCCCAACGCGCATACCGGCATGAAGGCCGTGTTCGCGAAGCCGGGCACGGTTATTCCTTCATCTCGCGAAGCGCTGAAGATATCGAGCATTCGCGGCGTGGAATCGCGCGGCATGCTGTGCTCGGAGCGCGAATTGCTGCTGTCGGAAGAGCATGACGGCATCATCGAGCTTGCCGCCGATGCGGTGGTGGGTGCGCCGGCCGCAGCCGCGCTCGGTCTGGGCGATCCCGTCATCGACGTGTCGATCACGCCCAATCGCGGCGATTGCACGAGCGTTTACGGCATTGCGCGCGATCTTGCCGCCGCCGGATTGGGCCAGTTGAAAAGAGGCACGGTGGCACGCGTGCCGGGCGAATTCCCGAGCCCGAAAGACGTGCATCTCGATTTTGCGCCGGGAACCGAAAGTGCCTGCCCGATTTTCGCGGGGCGGCTGGTGCGCAATGTGAGGAATGGCCCGAGCCCCGCCTGGGTGCAGGAACGGCTGCGCGCGATAGGTCTCAGGCCGATTTCCGCGCTTGTCGATGTGACCAATCTCGTGTCTCACGATCGTGGGCGGCCGCTGCACGTATTCGATGCCGACAAGCTCCGGGGCGATTTGCAGGCACGGCTTGCCAAAGACGGCGAAGAACTCACCGTACTCGACGGCAAGACCTATCGACTCGACGCGGAGATGTGCGTCATCGCCGACGAACGCGCGGCGCGTGGCATCGCGGGCGTGATGGGCGGCGAAGAGACGGGCTGCACGCAAGCGACACGCAATGTGTTCGTCGAATCGGCCTGGTTCGACCCCGCGCGCACCGCCGCCACGGGACGAAAGCTCGGCATTCTCTCGGACGCGCGCTATCGCTTCGAGCGCGGCGTCGATCCGGAATTCGTGATTCCGGGCCTCGAACTGGCGACGAGGCTCATTCTCGATTTCTGCGGCGGCGAAGCTTCGCATGTCGTGGTCGCGGGCAAAGTGCCCGAATGGCGCCGGCGCATCGCGTTCTCGCCGGCCCATGTGAGCCGTCTCGCCGGTATCGATGTGCAGCGCGCCGAGATCGTCCGTATCCTGACGAGTCTCGGGATGCAGATCGAAGACGGCGAGACGATGGAAGTCACCCCGCCGTCGTGGCGCAGCGATATTTCAGGACCTGCCGATCTCGTCGAAGAGGTCGTGCGCATTCACGGCCTCGACAAGGTTCCAGCCCGGCCCATGACGCGGCCGCACGCGGTAGCGCGCTCAACGCTCACGCAGCAGCAAAAGCGTTCGCGCATCGCCCGCCGCACGCTGGCGGCGCGCGGCTTCAACGAAACGATTTCCTACGCCTTCATTGCGCGCGCGCAAGCAGTCCTGTTCGGCGGCGGCGACGACGCGCGCCAGCTCGACAATCCGATCGCCGCAGATCTGGATGCGCTGCGGCCCAGCGTGTTACCGTCTCTGCTCGCGGCGGCGCAGCGCAATACGGCCCGCGGATTTTCCGATCTGATGTTGTTCGAGATCGGGGCGCAATTCGAGAGCGGCATGCCCGGCGCGCAGAACAATGTCGCCGCGGGCCTGAGGCTGGGCGTGGGCGCGCGCAGCTGGACGCATTCCAGCCACGCGGCCGATGTGTTCGACGCGAAGGCCGATATGATCGCCATCGTCGAAGCCACGATGGGCGGCGCCATGACGGCGCCGATCAAACCCGGCGCGCCAGCCTGGTATCACCCCGGACGCTCGGGCACGCTGGCGCTGGGTACACGGACGCTGGGCCTTTTCGGCGAATTGCATCCACGGATTCTCCAGGCGTTCGATCTCAAAGGCCCGGTCGCGGCGTTCGAAGTGTTCCTCGACGCGATCCCGGAACCGAAAGTTAAAGGCAAAGCGCGCGCCGCCTTCACGCCTTCGCCGTTTCCAGCGGTCGAGCGCGATTTCGCCTTCGTCGTGGATGCGAAAGTCGCGGCCGAAGATCTTCTACGCAGCGCGCGCAATGTGGACCGCGTTCTTATTGAGCGTATCGATGTGTTCGACGTCTATGAAGGCAAGGGCGTGCCCGAAGGCCGGAAGTCCATCGCCATCTCCGTGCGCCTGCAGCCGAAGGACCGCACGCTCACCGATGCGGAGATCGAAGCCGTGGCGCAGAAGATCGTGGCGGCCGTCACGAAAGCCACCGGCGGCACGCTAAGGACGTAAACGCTCGCGGTGGGGTTGAGCATGACCGCGAAATCCTTCGACAAACATTCCGGCCTCGCGTTCATTGTCGCGTTCGGGGTCGTGAGCCTGTTCGCGGACATGGCGTATGAGGGGATGCGTAGCATCTCCGGGCCGTTTCTCGCCAGCCTGGGCGCGAGCGCCGCAGCCGTCGGAATCATCGCCGGCACGGGCGAATTGTTCGGCTATCTGCTCAGGCTGCTATCGGGCCGCGTGGCCGAGCGCACCGGCGCCTATTGGCCGCTGGCGCTCGCCGGCTACGCAATCCAGATGGCGGCGGTGCCGGCGCTTGCGCTGGCCGGCAGCTGGTGGGCGGCCGCTCTGTTCATCGTGCTCGAACGCACGGGCAAGGCGGTGCGCAATCCTGCCACCAATGTGATGATGTCGCGCGCGGGCGAACAGATCGGCCAAGGTTGGGCTTTCGGCCTGCATGAGGCCATGGACCAGACGGGTGCGCTGGCGGGGCCGCTCATCGCCTCACTTGTGCTCGCCTTCCATCATGATTATCGCGCGGCGTTCCTGTGGCTTGGCATTCCAGCACTTCTCACGCTTGTCACGGTCGCGAGGGTGCGGCTGCGCTACGGCTTTGCCGGCCATATCGCGCGGCCTCCCGGCGCGGACGGCGGCGGCACGAAGCTCTCCCGCGCGTTCTGGCTCTATGCGGCGAGTGCCGCGCTCATAGCCTTCGGTTTCGCGGATTTCTCCCTCGTCGCCTATCACTATGCGAAGACGGCGCTCGTCTCGGCGCCCGCCATACCGATCTTTTACGCCGCTGCCATGGGCGCGTCGGGCGCGGGTTCGCTCGTCTTCGGCCGCTGGTTCGACCGGCGCGGCCTCGGCGTGCTGGTGCCTGGCATCCTTATCGGCGCCGTCGTCGTGCCGTTCGTGTTTCTCGGCGGCTGGGTGGTGGCGCTTATGGGTACGCTGCTGTGGGGCCTGTCGCAGGGCGTGCATGACGCGATCATGCAGGCCGCGGTGGCGCGCATGGTGCCCGAGCATTCGCGCGCACGGGCCTATGGCATCTTCACCGCGATCTACGGCACAGCCTGGTTTCTCGGCAGCGCGCTGCTGGGCGTGTTGTACGACCGCTCGCTGATGGTGCTGGTCATCGTCTCGATCGTCGCCGAGCTGGCAGCATTGATTCCCCTGCTCGCCGCGTTGCGGGAGAACGTGATAGACCGATTAAAGCGATGATTTCGCCGATATTTTGAGAACTATGCTATGGACGATCTCATATTTAGAAAAATTTGCGCGCCGCCAGCCACGCTGGATGGCTACGTAGCTGTCGCGAAATCTGTTGCGAATAACGGCACACTCTTGTTTTTGTTTGTTGAAGCAGACGCCAAAGAAGCGGTTACGGAAAGATATGCTCAAGGATTCGGAACCTTTCCTCGGCCGCGAATGAATTCTATGGCCCGATTTCTGCTTGTATATCGCGACAGGACCGATTGGAACGTTATCGACCTCCCGGAATTGAATGTGACATTCCCGCTCGTCGACATGTTTCCCGACGGAAGCATCTTGATCGTAGGCCCACGATCCGCGTGGCGAAAAGAAAACGATTACGACTTGAACGGCGTTATCTTCGATCCGCGTACAAAACAGCTTTCCCGTGTGTTGCTGGGCGATGGGATCAACTCCGCGTTCGTGGACAAGCTCGGCCGAATTTGGGTCTCGTATTCGGACGAAGGCATTTTCGGAAATTTTGGTTGGGGCGGTCCTGGCCCAACACCTGTCGGTGCCGCCGGCCTGGTCTGCTTTTCGCGCGCTGGTGACAAAATTTGGGAGTTTCCGGACGACAGCATTGCGGATTGCTATGCGTTAAACGTGTTCGGCTCGGAAGCCGCTGTCTGCACTTACACGGATTTTCCGATCTGGCGAATCTCCGATTCTTTCGGTCTGAAGCATTGGAAATCCGAACTCGGCGGCTGCAGGACTTTCGCAATTTCCGACAATTCGATTTTGGCGGTCGGCCAATATGACGATCCGCCGAGTATCGCGCATTTGGGGAGGCTTGGACAGCAAGAGCCCACCAAGTCCGGTTCTGTAAAGACCAGCGCGGTGCAACTGTTACTTCCCGATGGATCGGCCCTGTCGGACGGCCGGCTGATAGGGCGTGGGAGTTATCTTTATTATTTCGATGAAGCTGGCGTATATCGCGCCGACATTGACGTGCTTTGAAATCTTTCGACCCGGCGGATTTTGGCCCTCGTCCGCATTACTGGACGATCCTGACTCCTGCCGTTAAGAACCGCCCCCATGACCGACCTCGCCCATATCCGCAATTTTTCCATCATCGCCCATATCGACCATGGCAAATCCACCCTGGCCGACCGGCTGATCCAGTTCTGCGGCGGGCTCACGGCGCGCGAGATGAAGGAGCAGGTGCTCGATTCCATGGATATCGAGCGCGAGCGGGGCATCACCATCAAGGCCCAGACGGTGCGGCTGGAATACCAGGCCAAGAACGGCGAGACCTATACGCTGAACCTGATGGACACGCCCGGCCATGTGGACTTCGCCTATGAGGTCTCCCGCTGCCTCGCGGCCTGCGAGGGCGCGCTCCTGGTGGTCGATGCCAGCCAGGGCGTGGAGGCGCAGACCCTCGCCAATGTCTATCAGGCGATCGGCGCCAATCTCGAAATCGTGCCCGTGCTCAACAAGATCGACCTGCCCGCCGCCGAGCCGGAGCGCATACGCCAGCAGATCGAGGATGTGATCGGCCTCGACGCGTCGGACGCGATTCCCATTTCCGCCAAGACCGGCCTCAACATCGAGGCGGTGCTGGAAGCCGTGGTGCACCGGCTGCCGGCGCCCAAAGGCGACAGCGCGGCCCCCCTCAAGGCGCTGCTCGTGGACAGCTGGTACGACGCCTATCTGGGCGTGGTGGTGCTGCTGCGCGTCGTCGACGGCGAAATCAAAAAGGGCCAGCGCATCCGCATGATGGCGGCGGACGCGGCCTATCAGGTCGAGCGCGTCGGCGTGTTCACGCCCAAGCAGGTGGCGGTGGAGCAGCTCGGGCCTGGCGAAGTGGGCTTCATCACGGCTGCGATCAAGCAGGTGGCCGACACGCAGGTGGGCGACACCATCACCGAGGAGAAGCGCGGCGCCGAAACGCCGTTGCCGGGCTTCAAGCCGGCGCAGCAGGTGGTGTTCTGCGGTCTCTTCCCCGTCGACGCAGCCCTGTTCGAGGATCTGCGCGAAGCCGTGGGCAAGCTGCATCTCAACGATGCCAGCTTCACCTATGAAATGGAAACCTCGGCCGCTTTGGGCTTCGGCTTCCGCTGCGGCTTTCTGGGTCTCTTGCATCTGGAGATCGTGCGCGAGCGGCTGGAGCGGGAATTCAACCTCGAGCTCATCGCGACCGCGCCCTCGGTCATCTACCGCCTGCATCTCACCGACGGCACCATGAAGGAGCTGCACAATCCGGCCGACATGCCCGATCCCGTGCGCATCGCCTTTATCGAGGAGCCGTGGATCAAGGCGACGATCCTCGTGCCCGACGAACATCTGGGCTCGGTGCTCAAGCTGTGCGAGGACCGCCGCGGCCGGCAGATCGAACTCACCTATGCCGGCAGCCGCGCCATGGTCGTCTATATGCTGCCGCTCAACGAAGTGGTGTTCGATTTCTACGACCGGCTCAAATCGGTGAGCCGCGGCTATGCGAGCTTCGACTATCACATCGAAGGCTATGAGGAAGGCGATCTCGTCAAGATGTCGATCCTCGTCAATGCCGAGCCCGTCGATGCGCTGTCGATCATCGTCAACCGCGCCCGCGCCGAAGCGCGCGGCCGCGCGATGTGCGAGAAACTGAAAGACCTCATCCCCCGGCATCTGTTCCAGATCCCGATACAGGCCGCGATCGGCGGGCGCATCGTGGCGCGCGAGACGATCAAGGCGCTGCGCAAGGATGTGACCGCCAAATGCTATGGCGGCGACATCAGCCGCAAGCGCAAGCTCCTCGACAAGCAGAAAGAGGGCAAGAAGAAGATGCGCCAGTTCGGCAAGGTGGAAATACCGCAGGAGGCTTTCATCGCCGCGCTCAAGATGGATGCGGATTGACAGCGCCCTTTTTCCGCATTGTCATGCGTCATACGATCATCGCGAAACGGTGGGGGATCACCATGAGAAACAATCTGCTTCTGGCAAGCGTCGCTGTGCTGGCCTGCGCGTCGGGCGCCGCATGGGCGGGCAATACCGTGACACGGGTGCCGGTGACATGGGAAACACCAACGAAGCAGAATCTCTATTCCGGCCTAATCGCCACCTATTCGGCCAATGCGACATCTGTCTCGTTCACGGTGTGCGGTTCGCTGCCGGAAAGCGAAGGCTGTTACGGCTTCGCGACGATGCAGCCGTTCGAACAGGCCTGCGCGGTGCTGGAGGGAAAGCCCAAGATCAACAAAGACAATGTGATGACGCGCGCCATCTATGTGCTCGACAAGCGCACGTCGAAGACCGCGCCGATCACGCTCTATGTCTACAAACGAACCGACACGCTCACCGACAGTGACGACACCGTCCAGGTGACGCTGGAGCAATCAGTGCCGCTGGGGCTGACGGGCGGGTCCAGCTCTCACTGCTCAATGGCGGGCAATGACGACTATGTCTATGCGGCGACGGATCAGGACGAAACCGCAGCCGGGATCAACAAAAAGACCCTCACCGTCAGCCAGCTGGGTGGCTTCAGTCCGCCGTCGACCATCACCTCTATCACCGCCGACGACCGCGGCTACGTCTCGCTGCATTTCGTGGAAGGCTTCTATGTGTTCGCGCCGGACGGATCGGGCGAAGAAGACGGCGGCGGGGCTGCCGACATGGTCAACACACGCAACGGCTGGATACCGCAATAGGGATGACAGCCGTCAGTTGGGTGCGCGTTTGAGCAGCGCTGCGCGGTCGAGCTTCGCGCCCGCGAGATAGACCGCCGCGATGCGGTCCGCATTGACGACATCTTTGGTGGGATCCTGCTCCAGCACGACGAGGTCGGCGCGGCGGCCTGGCTCAATCGCTCCCAACTCCGTCCAGCCGAATTGCTCCGCGTAGTTGCCCGTCGCCGCGGCAAGGGCTTCGCGTGGGCTCAAGCCCGCCCGCACCAGCATTTCGAGTTCGGTGTGCATCGAGATTCCGGGCAACGATCCCTGCCAGGTCGCGCCGCTGGCGGCGAGCACGGGCGCATGATGCGCGATGAGAACCTTGTCGATTGCCCAGCTATGCGTCGCGATCGCTTCCAGGATCGGGCGCAATTTCGGATTGGGATAATACAATTCGCCGGTCGCGGGATCGGTGGTGATGCCGATGGCTTTCGGATCGAGCAGCGCAGCCGCAGGTTCGCGCCACAGATTCCGATGGCCGGGCAACACCGCGTAGAACAGGCTGAAGGTCGGCATGATCGCCGTGTTATGGGCCGCGAGCAGGTCGCCATAACGGGCGACGGCGGGATCGGCAGGATCGATTTTGTCAACGCTTTTGTAGGCCGCGCGTGCGGCCGGACCGTCTGGATCGGCGGCTGCTTTCGCAATCGCGTCGGGCGAAGCCAGCCCGAGCTCGATCCGCGTCATATGCAGGAGGCTGCTCACGCCCGCTTCGATGCCGATGCGATAGGGCGTGGCGATGAATTCGCCATAGGTGACCAGATGCAGGCGGCGCGAGGTCGCGATGAGCGCCTTCGCATTGTCGGGCGTGATGTTGTGGCCGACCCAGATCACACGCGTGCCGCGCCGGGCGGTCTCCGCCAGCTGCGCGTCGGTTTCCTGCGGCGTCAGCTCGTGTTGTGCGTCGCCATCGGCCAGGCGATCGCGCCAGGCGGGATCGCTGCGCAGCAGGTCCCAATCGTCCGTGGTGCCCGCGCCGTCGGCGGGATAGACATGCGGGCTCGGATCGGCAGCGAAATAAAGTGTGCCGCGGCGATCGTCGCCGCTGCCGACGATGGTCGTGACGCCCTCGTAGAGTTCCGCATTGGCTTCGGCCTGGTTCTGCATGCCGCAAAACCCGTCCACGAGGCCGGGGATGATGAACTTGCCGGACAGATCGACAATCTCCGCGCCTGCTGGAATTGGCACCTGCCCCTTCGCGCCGACGGCGGAGATCGTCTTGCCATCGAGAAGAACCACCGCGTTGGCGATGTCATGGCCGGCGCTGCCGTGTTTCGAAACGTCGATCACGGTCGCGCCGACGAGCGCGGTGACGCGCGCCTCCGCATGGCCGCAGACGAGCGACGCCGCGACGGCAATACAAAGCCCGATGGACTTCACGAATCCCCCCCCCGAACCTCAGCCTGGTGCGGGAAGGATAACCCATTGTGTGGCGAAATCAGCAGCGGTGCGGGTGGTAGTAGCACCAGCCGGGACCGCCGCCCCCATAAACGCAACCGGATAGGGCAAGAGCCAGGCCCAGAATGGCAAGGGACGTTCGAAGTCGGCGCATGATGGCGATTCCTTGGTCAGAATCGCCCCTCCAAGGCTGCGATATGGCCACACAATCTGGGCATTTTCGCGGCGGAAGCTTGGGCGAGAGCCCGCGACCTGCTAAGGATAGCCCCGCTCTGCAACTTGCTCTGTCTACGGATGAAACGGCTCGTAGCCCTGATCGATTACGGTTCCGGCAATCTGCGTTCCGCGGAGAAGGCGCTGGCGCGCGCGGCGGCGGAGCATGGCACGGGGCACACGATCGTCGTCACCGCCGATCCGGAGATCGTGGCAGGCGCCGAGCGCATCGTGCTGCCGGGCGTCGGCGCGTTTGCCGATTGCATGCGGGGCCTGGGCGCCCTGCCAGGAATGCGCACGGCACTGGACAACGCGGTGCTGGCGCGCGGTGTGCCGTTCCTCGGCATCTGCGTCGGCATGCAATTGCTGGCGAGCGTGGGCCGCGAATTCGGCGACCATCCGGGACTGGGCTGGATTCCGGGCGAGGTGGTGCGTCTGGCGCCGGCGGACGCGGCATTGAAGATTCCGCATATGGGCTGGAACGAATTGCGCATATTGCAACCCCATCCGTTGCTCGCCGATGTGGCGCCGGGCGACAATGTCTATTTCGTGCATTCGTTCGAATTGCGCCCGCGCGATCCGGCGCACCTGCTTGCGACAACGGATTATGGCGGCGAACTCACCGCCTGCGTGGGACGCGACAATATCGTGGGCGTGCAATTCCATCCGGAGAAAAGCCAGGCGGTGGGTCTGGCACTGCTGCGCAAATTCCTCGCCTGGCAGCCGTGATGTACGAAGATTTTTTGAGCACCAACAGAATCGCGAACACGGAGAAGTATTTCACCTCACCCTTGCGGGGAGGTCGAAATGCGGTCCTCCTACGCTGCTACGCAGCTTCGGAGGATATAGGCACAGACCCTCCGAAGCTTCAGCGTAGGAGGGAACGCATTTCGGGTGGGGGGTACGCCGGCAAAATCCCCCCCACCCGGATCGCCTTCGCTTCGCGCGCAACGCGAAACTCGGCTCTCCGGCCTCCCCGCAAGGGGGAGGCGAAAGACAACACAGAACTCAACACACCATGATCCTGTTCCCCGCCATCGATCTCAAGGACGGAAGCTGCGTGCGGCTGAAGCGCGGCGAAATGGATTCCGCCACGGTGTTCAACGCCGACCCCGCCGCGCAGGCGCGTCTCTTTGCATCGGCGGGTTTCCAATGGCTGCATTGCGTCGATCTCGACGGCGCCTTCGCGGGACGCTCGGCGAATGGCGATGCCATCCGCGCCATCCGCGCGGCGACCCTTCTGCCGATTCAGCTGGGCGGCGGCATCCGCGACCGCGCCGCGATCGAAGCCTGGCTCGATGCGGGCATCACGCGCGTGATCCTGGGCACGGCCGCGTTGCGCGATCCCGATCTCGTGCGCGACAGCGCCCGCGCGCATCCGGGCCGCATCGTCGTCGGCATCGATGCGCGCGACGGCAAAGTGGCGGTCGAGGGCTGGGCGGAGACCTCAAAGCTGGACGCCACCGACCTGGCGCGCCGCTTCGAGGACGCTGGCGTGGCCGCGATCGTCTTCACCGACATCTCCCGCGACGGGATGGGCCAGGGCGTCAATGCCGAAGCGACGGCCGCTCTCGCACGCAGCGTGCGGATACCTGTCATCGCCTCGGGCGGCGTTGCCGCGCTTGCCGATATCGAAATGCTGGCCGCGATCCCCGGCCTCGCGGGCGTCGTGATCGGCCGCGCGCTTTATGACGGCAGCCTCGATGCCGCCGCGGCGCTCGCATGCGCGGGACAGTGGCCATGAGCGATCCCGTCTATACCCGCGGTCACCGATCCGTAGCAGTGACGAAACTCAAAAAGGGAACGACACACGATGTTTGACATGCGCGTCCTCGCCGCATGGACGGCTGCGCTCGCCATTTCCGGCGCCGCTCCGGCCATAGCCGCCAAAATCACGGTTTTCGATGTCTCGGGAGCCACCGAAACCTACGCCGATGCCATCAACGATCCTGGCGCGATCACGGGCTGGTACCTCGACAGCAAAAGCAACGCGCATGGCTTTGTGCGCGCGACGGACGGCACGATCACGAGCTTCGACGTTTCGGGCGGCACCCAGACCCAGCCGGACAGCATCAACGACAAGGGCGCGATCGCGGGCTATTTCCAGGGCCCGAGCTTTTACCAGAGCTTTGTGCGCGCGGCCGACGGCACGATCACGACATTCTACGATACGGGTGCGACGACCGCGGCCGCCATCAACGACAAGGAAGCGGTCGCCGGCAGCTGGCAGGATAAGAGCCAGGTCTGGCACGGCTTTGTGCGCGCGAAGAACGGCACGATCGCGAGCTTCGATCCCACAGGAGCGACCGCGACCTATCCGTTCGGCATCAACGGCAAAAGCGCGATTGCGGGGTACTACCTCGACAGCAAGAACATCTATCACGGATTCCTGCGGGCGGCCGATGGCACCATCACGAGCTTCGATCCGGAGGGTTCGGTTTATACCGCCGCGACCGGCATCAACGACCAGGGCGTGGTGGCCGGCTGCTACGCGGATTCGAGCGACAAGTTCCACGGCTTTGTGCGCGCCGCCGACGGCACAGTCACAAGCTTCGATGTGTCGGGCGCGACCGGTGGCACCTTTGCGAACAGCATTGACGCCAAAGGCGCCGTCGCCGGCTACTATGTGATATTCGGCGGCGCCTATCACGGCTTCGCGCGTGCGGCCGATGGAACGATCAAGACCTTCGATCCGCCCAACTCGACCTACACCAGACCGGAAAGCATTGCCGGACATTCGGCGGTCTCGGGCTACTTCTCGGACACGAGCGGCGTGTACCACGGATTTCTGCGGGGAAAATGAACCGCGGGAATCGAAGGTCGCGAAATAGATTTAACAGATTGTCCGTCGAGGAAATGCATTTCACGTCCCGCGATTCCCGAGAATCGTTACCGCTTGGGAATAGGTATCCTGTCGCCGAAACTCAAAGCTACTCGCGAACCTGTTCCGGCACTCTCAGTAGCAGTCTCCAATGCAGACGGTAGTCGTTGGACAGGAGCCAGTCTGGAATGGGAGCAGACGCCTCTCGGGC
>Ga0302325_10004593_pt1 | contig 31824 bp, 21 predicted proteins | sample Palsa_T0_2_FD_201948 | JGI IMG/M metagenome (GOLD analysis project Ga0302325, IMG submission 201948) | Peat permafrost microbial communities from Stordalen Mire near Abisko, Sweden - Palsa_T0_2 | ecosystem: Environmental > Terrestrial > Soil > Palsa > Peat permafrost | place: Sweden: Abisko... | reverse complement strand
CCGTGGCGGAAACGGTAATTTGTGCCCATCCCTTCGTTGCCACAGGCCCGGCTGAGTCCGCCAATGCTCGAAAAGCCGTGGTTGTCCAAGAGCACGATATTGAGCTTGAGGCCTTCCTGGAGAGACGTCACGATTTCCTGAGCCATCATCAGATAAGAGCCGTCACCAACGAGGATGTACACTTCCCGCGAAGGGTCGGCCATCTTCGCGCCCAGTCCGCCGGCAATCTCGTAACCCATGCAGGAAAAGCCGTATTCCATGTGGTAGCTGCCCGGCTGACGCGTTCGCCAAAGCTTGTGCAGGGCTCCCGGCAAACTCCCAGCTGCACATACCACGGTGTCCGAAGCCTTCGTAAAATTGTTGACGACTCCGATGACTTCTCCCTGCGTGATGGGCGGCGCCTGGCGAGTGCCATAAATGCGGTCCACTTCATTTTCCCAACGAGTGCGGAAATCCTGAATCTTGCCGCGGTAGCTCTCTTCAACAGAGTAGTCGCCCAAAACGCTTTGCAACTCATCAATCGTCGTTCGTGCATCGCCCGTCAGCGGCAGGGCCGCGTGTTTGTAGGCGTCGAATTCCGCGACATTTATGTTGATGAAGCGCACAGATGGATTCTGAAACGCAGTCTTCGAAGCGCTGGTGAAGTCGGTGTAGCGCGTACCGATGCCCAGGATCAGGTCCGCCTCTCGCGCCACGATGTTCGCGCCGGGCGTGCCCGTCACTCCCACGGCGCCGAGCTGCTGGGGATGGTCGTAAGGCAGCGTACCTTTACCTGCCTGCGTCTCGCATACCGGAATTCCCGTCGCCTCTGCAAACTTCGCGAGAGCTTCGGAAGCTTGCGAATAGAGAACGCCGCCGCCGGCCACAATCAACGGTTTCTTCGCGACTTGAACCCATCGAACGGCGTGCTTCAACAAGTCTTTATCACAGCGATTGCGCGGAATGACCCAAACTCTTTTCTCGAAAAACTCTTCGGGGAAATCGAATGCTTCCGTTTGCACATCCTGAGGGAAAGCGATCGTAACAGTTCCCGTATCCGCGGGAGAAGTCAGTACGCGCATCGCTTCGGGAAGAGAAGTCAGCAATTGTTCCGGGCGTTGAATGCGGTCCCAATAGCGCGAAACGGGCTTGAAGCAATCGTTTACGGAAATGTCCTGGGTCGTTGCGGATTCAAGCTGCTGCAGCACCGGAGCGACATTGCGACGTGCAAAAATATCGCCGGGTAGCAACAAGACGGGCAATCGGTTTACGGTGGCGGTCGCCGCACCGGTCACCATGTTGGTCGCTCCCGGTCCGATCGAGGATGTGCAGACCAGTGCGCGCATCCGAAAACTTGCTTTCGCAAAAGCCGTAGCCGCATGGACCATGGCTTGTTCATTGCGAAACAGGTAGTACCGCAATCCAGTGTCTTGCTCGAGCGCCTGTCCTATGCCCGCAACGTTTCCGTGCCCGAAAATTCCCAGGCATCCTCCGAAGAATCGGAACTGTTTTCCGTCTCTCTCGGAAAATTGATTCATCAGGAAAGCAATAGTGGCTTGAGCCGCGGTCAGACGTACCGTCATAAAGCGATGCCCCTTCTAGATCGTGCGACACTCCAGACTTGCTTATTACAGGATTTTCCCCCACGCATCAGTAAAAGGTAAGCCGGGTAGCGAGGGATTTGCCGCGCACCAGACTATCATCACAGCCATTCTTTTTGGCTGCCGTATGGGTGCCTTGAAGAAGGAGCGTTGGCGCGCGGAAGACGCGATTCAGAAGCCGGAAATCTAAGCGATTATAATAGGCAGCCCTTGTGGGGAGCTCGTTAACGGATGCGTTCCACTCCGGAATCTTTTCCGCTTGATTTCTCGGTTCAGCATCGCCCCGGACGCAAAACACCCGCATGGGCCTCCCTTTTCCGGTGCAACTATTCCCTCACAAGAGGCAGGCGAGGGTCCGTGTTTTTCCATGTCGAACGTATCCAGACGTGCTGCACGTCTTCCGTCACTGCCAAGGCCCGCGCGGAACCTGCAAGAAAATTCAGATAGTACACGTCGTACCCTGGCCCCGCCACCACGGGGTGATATCCGCTATGCACCAGGACGCTATCTCCATCTCTGGCTTTCAACGTCTGCTCACCCGCGTGTTGGCCAGAATAGAGATGCTGCAATGCAAATCCTTCCGGCTGACGGATTCGGTAATAGTAGATTTCATCCAGATCAACTTCAGCGGGCGGATTATGCACGTCGTGTTTGTGCGGAGGGTAACTCGACCAATTACCGCCAGGCGTATAAACTTCGATTACCATGAGCTTATCTGCCGGGAAGGCGGGGGTGATCACATCGACGATCTGGCGCGAGGCGTTCCCGCCGCCGCGGAGACTGCTCGCCGTATCACTCGGCGTGATTAATTTAGGCTGCAAGCGAGCTTCTGACGGCGCGCGGCATTCCGCAACTTCACAGGTTGTCTCCGCAGTGAAAACAGCCTCGTGTCCAGTAGGCAAATAGAGCGCATACGGAAAGCCGTCAAAAACGTTCTTCCGCTTTCCTATTCGGTTAGCGCCTTTCCCCCAATCGACCCGGCAGATTCCTCCCAGAAGTACATATGCCGCTTCCTCTTGATCGGTTCGGGTGCGATAGACGTCGCCGGGTTGCAAGCGGCGGACAAAGAAACTCATCCAGTCCCATCCCGCCCGTTGGCGAGGCAGAGAAAGAAGCTCGCCGGATTTTTGCTCCGGCAAATTCACTGAATGAATGAGAAAGTTACTCTCGCTCAAGAACTCTCCCTCACCATAAGCAGCATCCGCACGACTTTTTCGACGTATGCGTCTAAGCGCTTTGAGACTATCGCAAAGGGGAATCCGATTGTCAATTCAGGCGGCTGCGTCTCTGGCCGGACGGTTTCGTCTGAGATCACAAGAACGGAGTGGTTTCACTCGCGGAGGGAGGTCGTCACCCGGGCAAGCACGAGCCGTCGAGACCTTGCGCGTCTCGCTGGGTTCTGCTCCGATGGCAAATTCGTTGTGTCGGGGGCGGGGGAAGCGTACGATGCGCGAGCGAGAATTCCAAATCGGAAATTCCGATTAAGCTCTTTTTAATTCAGTATTTGCGATTACGAACCGTCAAGTTGCGCGTCTAATAGTTTCGGACATTTAAGTTAATGAGGAGATTCGCGATTATGCCAACACGATTCCGCTCGTCCATAGTTGGGCTGGTCATAGCGATTGCTTTTGGGGCGCTGCTCTTCCTGCCCGCGGAGCAGCACGTAATCGCGCAATCGAGCAATCAATACCCGCTGTTGCGCAAGCCGACCGTGAGCAAAACGCAGATTGCATTCAGCTACGGCGGCGACCTATGGATCGTGGACCGCAGCGGCGGCGATGCGCGCCGCCTGACAAGCGATATCGGCATTGAAACCGATCCGGTGTTTTCGCCCGATGGCACACAGATTGCCTTCACCGGGGAATACAACGGCAATGAAGATGTTTACCTGATTCCTGCGGCGGGTGGAATTCCGAAACGGCTGACCTCGCACCCCGGCGCGGATCAAGTCGTAGGCTGGACCCGCGACGGTGCGCGCATTCTCTTCCGCTCGAGCCGCGACACGTTTGCGCGCGGAACACAACTGTACACGGTCGGCCTCTCCGGCGGACTGCCGGAATCGCTGCCGCTGCCGAAGGCAGTTGAAGGTTCTTACTCGCCGGACAGCTCCCATCTGGCTTATGTCCCGTTCACAAATTTCTCGGAATCTTCGCTGAACTACCGCGGCCTGAAGCACTATCGCGGCGGGACAGCTTCGCCGATCTGGATTGCCAATCTTGCCGATTCGACAGTGATAAAAGTTCCGCGCAAGGATTCGAACGACTCGACGCCGATGTGGATGGGCGACAACGTGTACTTCCTTTCCGACCGCGATGGACCGGTGAATCTCTACATCTACGACACGAAGACGAAGCAAGTGAGCGCGGCGCTTCGGAGCAACGGCGTGGACATCAAATCGGCTTCCGCAGGCCCGGACGCAATCGTGTACGAGCAGTTCGGCTCGATTCATCTCTTCGATACCGCGACAGGAAAACAGAACGCTGTAAATATCCGCGTGACGGGCGATTTTCCGGCGGTGCGGCCTCACTTCGTGAATGTCGGCGACAAGATCGAAAACGCGAACATTTCACCGACAGGCGCGCGCGCCGTCTTCGAGGCGCACGGCGAAATTTTGACCGTCCCCGTCGAACATGGCGACATCCGCAACCTGACAAACACCACCGGCGCGGAGGAGCGCGATCCCGCGTGGTCGCCGGATGGAAAATGGATCGCTTACTTTTCCGATGAATCGGGTGAATACGAACTGTACTTGCGCCAGCAGGACGGCATGGGTGACGTGAAGAAATTCAATCTCGGGAATCCGCCATCCTTCTATTATTCGCCGACGTGGTCGCCCGATAGCAAGAAGATCGCCTATCACGATAAGCGGTTGAATCTCTGGTATCTGAACATTGACACTGGAAAACCTATCCTTGTAGACACAAATCCTTTTGATCACGCGGCATTTAATCCGGCCTGGTCGCCGGACAGCCGCTGGATTGCGTACACCCGCCAACTCGACAGCGAGTTGAGCGCGGTGTTTGTCTATGGCCTCGAAGACAAAACCCCACATCAACTGACCGATGGATTGAGCGATGCGGATTCTGCCGCGTTCGACAAGAATGGGAAGTATCTCTACTTCTACGCCAGCACAGACGACGGCCCGGCCATCGCGAGCAGCATGGGCGCATATCAAATTCCGGTGACGAGCAGCGCGTACGTGATCGTGCTTCCGAAAGATTTGAAGTCGCCGCTGGCGCCTCAGAGTGACGAGGAAAAGATCGCCTCGGACAAATCCGCCGGAGCGAATTCGGCTGACGCTTTCGCTCAAAAGGACGAGTGCGCGCCCGATTCCGACGCGAAGGCGCATGCAGAACAAGCTGCCGAGAAATCGGGCAAGAGTGATTCAGGTGAGAAAAAAGACGAAAAGAAGGATGAGAAGAGCGCGAAAGAAACGCCAGAAGTAAAGATCGACTTTGAGAATATCAGCCAGCGCATTCTCGCGCTGCCGATTCCCGCGCGAAACTACAACCAGCTTCTCGCGGGCAAATCGCATGTGCTCTTCCTGCTCGAAGGCCCGATCGTAAACGGTGACGGGCAGACAGGCCGGATCGTGCATAAATTTGATGTGTGCACGCGCAAGACCGACAAAGTGATGGAAAACATCGGCACGTTCGTCGTGTCGGCAAACGGAGAAAAGGCGCTTTACGAGCAACTGCCGCCACGGAATCCGATGGCGGGAGGCGAAGGGCCGCCACCCCACGGCACTTGGATGATCAAACCCGTGGACACTCTCGGAAAGCCGGGAGAGCCGGGCAAACCCGATGGCACGCTTCATCTCGACGGGATGCAGGTGTACGTGGATCCGCGCGCCGAGTGGGAGCAGATGTTCCACGAGGTTTGGCGGATCGAGCGTGACTTCTTCTACGATCCCAATCTGCACGGCTTGGATATAAAGGCGCAGATGGCGGCCTATCAGCCGTACGTGGACAACGTGATGAGCCGCGCCGACCTCAATTACATTTTTGCCGACATGCTCGGCGATATCACCGCGCAGCACGTCTACATCTTTGGCGGTGACCGGCCGCAGCCGAAGTCCGTAAACGTGGGCTTGCTTGGAGCGGACTACACGATCGATCACGACCGCTACCGCTTCGCCAAGGTGTACTTCGGCGAGAACTGGAATCCGAGCTTGCGCGCGCCGCTGACGGAACCCGGCGTAAACGTCCGCGAAGGTGAATATCTGCTCGCGGTGGACGGCCGCGAACTTCACGGCAGCGATGAAATCTATAGCTTCTTCCTCGAGCGCGCAGGCAAGTCCGTGGTATTGAAAGTGGGACCCGACGCGAGCGGAAAAGACGCGCGCACCGTGACCGTGGTTCCGATCCCGGACGAACACTCACTGCGGCAGCGCGAGTGGATGGAGAGCAACCGTAAAAAGGTGGACGAATTAAGTAGCGGCAAGCTCGCCTACGTTTATCTGCCGGACACTGCCGTAAACGGCTACACCAATTTCAATCGCTACTACTTCGCGCAGAATGCGAAGGAAGGCGCAGTGATTGACGAGCGGTTCAACGGCGGCGGCTGGATCGCAGACTACATCGTAGACTGGCTCAAGCGGCCGCTGCTAGCCGCGGCAATGACGCGCGAGGGCAAGGACAGCCTGATTCCACGTGCAGTCCGCGGTCCGAAAGTGATGCTGATAAACGAAATGGCGGGCTCCGGTGGAGACGCCCTTCCCTGGATGTTCAGGCGGCTCGGTACGGGACCGCTGATCGGCACGCGCACTTGGGGTGGCCTCATCGGCATCGGCGGCTATCCGCCACTGATGGACGGCGGGCTGATCACGGCGCCGCGATGGGGATTGTTCAATCCCGACACCGGCGAATTCGACGTGGAGAATAAGGGAATCAAGCCGGATATTGAGGTGGATCTCGACCCCGCGCTCTGGCGGCAGGGCCGCGACTCGCAGTTGGAAAAAGGGGTTTCCGTGGCGCTCGAAGAATTGAAGGAGCACCCCGCGCCGCCAATCAAGCGGCCGAAGTATCCCGTCTACAATTGGCCGAAGGTGCGCGCGGACGCGGCGAAGGGCGAAACGCCTTCGAATTAGCCGCTTAGATCACTACGTATCTCACTATTAGGCCCTAGCCTGGGCATCGAATCAGAGTCATCTTGATTGGTAGTACCCGTGCGGCAAATTATTCCATTCGAAGTCTCTTACAATGAGCTATCGCGACGCGCACGATGTGTGATATGTCCTCGAGAGTGCCGGTGCGAACCCTACGTCATAAAGGACCCGATGAATCGGATACAAAGAAGAGAGCCACCTTCGGGTGGCTTGTCATTGCCATCATGTTATGTTTCGCCTCTCCAGGATCAGCGCGTGCTCATGATGTGCCGCGAAGTGAATCGCGCATCGAGGTTCACGGCCACGAAGTCCGCGTCGAATTCAGGCTGGACCTTCTTGAGCTGGGTTACGTCGACACCAAGGGAACAGGATTTATATCGACGGACGAGCTGGATAATTCGATCGGCCGAATTTATGCGGACTTCAAACAGCATTTTGTCGTTGGCGCTCCCGACCCTCCCGTCCGGATAACTCTCGAGCGGTACAAAGTGGTTGAGGATCACGTGGTTGACATGGAATTGGTGTGCGAATTCTCGCATGACGTCACCGAGCTAACACTGACTTCCACGCTCTCTCAGATTACGCGGCCTGGCCATCAGCATCTCGCCAATGTGAATATGAACGGAACACTCGAAGAGGCGGTGCTGAATGCCTCGAATCCGACTGCGACGTTTACTTCCGGTGAACCGAACGCACTTCGAACATTCGGGAGCTTTCTGCGCCTGGGAATCATGCACATCTTCACCGGATACGACCATCTGGCATTTCTCGTGGGTCTGCTGATTGTCACAACGAGCCTTAAGTCGCTCATCAAGATCATCACTGCCTTTACAGTAGCGCATAGCATAACTCTGGCTCTCGCCACCTTCGACATCGTCAAGCTTCCGACCCGGCTCACCGAGAGCGTGATTGCCCTGAGCATTGCCTACGTGGCGGTCGAGAACTTGCTGGGAATGCGCGTTATCGCGCGCTACCGTATTGCCTTTCTTTTCGGTCTCGTCCACGGATTTGGCTTCTCGAGCGTTCTGCGGGAGATGGGACTCTCTCGGGGGCATCTGGCTCTGTCGTTGTTTTCCTTTAATCTCGGAGTAGAAATCGGACAGGTTGCTTTTGTCCTCGTGCTGTTTCCGTTGATCATTTACATGACGGCTTCCAGCTCGCAGCGGCGGTTTCAAATGAGCGTTTCTCTGATTGTGTTGTGCCTCGCAACATACTGGTTCGTTCAGCGCGCGTTTCTCGCCTAGATAAGGAGAGGGTCATCCGCAAAAGAATTGCTCTGCTGGCTGCTTGCCTTCTTTTGATTGCAGTGCTCCTCTGGCGAATCGCTGGATCTGATCGGCCGAAATCTCCTTTGCAGCTTCGAGGATCCGGAGAAACTATAGTAATCGCGGCTACGGGCGACTGGTTCACCCAGGCGCCAATGCCGTCCGGCGCGACAGACCGGGGATTTGCGGGTGTCGTTGATGCTATAAGAAGCTCCAGTATTGGGCTGACAGCTCTCGAAGAGAATTTGCTCGACGAGAAGAATATTCCGCAGGCGGAAGCGCCGGGGACCATCCGCTGGCCGTATGGAACCAAGCGTCAGGCGGAAGACCTGAGACGCGTTGGCATAACTGTGGGTTCCCTCGCGAACAATCATGCCGCCGATTACGGCATTGAAGGCATGAAACAGACGCAGGAGATACTCGATGACCAAGGTCTGCGTCACGCCGGATCCGGCGCTGACCTCGCCGTGGCTCAAGCGCCGGTCAGTCTGGGCGCGGCGCCTCGCCGCGTCGCCGTGTTTGCCATCACAACATCTGCTTCCCCGGAATCGCGAGCGACGCGCACACGCGGCGAGATTCTAGGCCGGCCCGGCGCGAACGCGCTCAGATACTCCCCGGACGTGACCGTTGGTCCAGAAACGTTCGCAACTCTGCAACGCTCTCCGATGGCCACAAAATCGGCCGACCCCAACCAGTTGATACTCTCTGGAACGATTATCAAGAAAGGGCCAAAAACATCTGTCGAGTTGGTGCCGAACGAGCAAGACATGCATGACATTCTCGATCAGGTCAAGCTTGCACGTTCCCAATCCGACGTCGTAGTCGTCATGCTTCACAGCCACGAGCCGCGAAACCAAAGCGACGCGCCAGCTGAGTTCGTCCAATCGTTCGCTCACGCCTTGATCGATGCCGGAGCGAGCCTCGTAGTGGGAAGCGGTCCGCACCAACTCCGCGGTATCGAGCTATACAAATCGGGCGCGATCTTCTATAGCCTGGGCAATTTCGCGTTCGATTACGCCGCTGTCGATCCGCGCGCCGCTGATGTGTACGAGGCGGGGATGGATTTATATCAGTTGGCGATAGGCGCTCTAGAGAGTATGGGCAGTTTCCGAGTCCCGCAAACTGACGAGCCGATCTGGTGGCAGAGTGTGATAGCGGTCACGGCTTTTGAACGAGGAGCGCTCAAGTCAATTCGGCTTCAGCCGATTGATTTGGGAGTCGATCTGCCGATCGCCCGGCGTGGAATTCCCCGAATCGCCTCGCCTGAACGCGCGGACGAAATTCTGCAGACGATTGCTAGACTATCGCAGAATTTTGGCACGGAAATTTCCGTAAAAGACGGATCGGGCGACGTCCAATTGAGTAAACCCACTCGCTGACCCGCCCTCGAGCCTTTGCATCAGAGTGTCTGTACATGTCGTGTACACAAGAAGGCCGTCCAGGAATGCCATTTATGGAAGCGTTGCAGCTTTCCCGCGTTCTCATTTCTTGCCATCGCGCGTTCGCTTTCTTATTACAACGAATTATGTTGACACGCAATTTCTGCAATGCTAGGCTGCGCCCCCGGAATTCGGAATGCTGGAGTTCCGGGTCCTATCGCACCAGTTCACTCCTGAACGTCATTGGCAACGCAGCGGGTCGAGGCTCCGAGTTCCGATTGTGAATCATTACTGGGAAAGAGGCAGTGCGGTGGAGAGTTACGGCCGAGCTGCGGCTTGGAGCCTGAGAAAGCTTATAGAGGGCGGAAGATGAAAATGAATGGTTCTCGAACCTTGGTCAGGTTTATCGTTGCGGCCGGTCTGGTTGGGGCCTGCGTGGGCCTCGCTTTCTTTCTCCAGCGCGGAGCTGTGGTTGCCGCGCAGGATCAGGGCCGCGACGCTTCTCAAGTATTGGCCCCGAATGTCCCGGATGGATTTACGGTCGCCGCGGTCGGCGACATTATCGAGGCCCACCCTGCAACGCCAAATCCGGAAAATAAGCCTATCGCCGCGATATTTCATTCTGCAGATGTCACCGTAGGCAACTACGAGGGCGCAATTGTGGATTACCGTCAATACAAGATTCCGCAAAATATTATCAGCCACTATTGGGCGCTCAACGGAGAGCCAGGAGTAGCAAAAGATCTGAAGGCAATGGGAATGGACATGGTAGGACGGGCTAACAACCACCAGAGCGATTGGGGTATCGATGGTGCGCGCGAGACTGCCCGCTGGCTGGATGAAGCGGGCATTGTGCACGCCGGGGACGGAGAGACGCGGGATCTAGCTCGCGAGGCGCAATATTATGATACGCCAAAAGGCCGCGTCGGACTGATTTCGATCAATTCGTCGACTTCCGATCCACAACAAATCCCAATTAATGCAAATGGGAAGGTTCCCGCCCGGCCAGGAGCCAATCCTCTCCGTCTGATTCGCTACACCATCGTCACTGCGGAGCAAATGGAAGCGCTGCGTAAGATCCGCGACGCTTATCCGAGGAGCAGCCAATCTGGGAATAATCGAAACGTTGCGGCGGACTCCCTTTCAGCGCCGGTCTACGAATTCATGAATCAACTGGGGCCCGACGAACTCTATCTCTTCGGGACGTGGTACAGAATCGGAGACAAGCCCGGATTCAGCTACAAGATGGATCCGCTCGATGAGCGCGAGATTTTGCAGAGCATTCGAAGTGGAAAACAGAATTGCGACTTTTTGATTGTGATGATCCACGCTCACCAGGAGCCCGGAGCGGATTTCATCACTCAAATTTCCCATGAGGCCATTGATGCGGGCGCGGATGAATGGGTGGGAACGGGGCCGCACCGGATGCTGGGAATTGAGATTTACAAAAATAGGCCAATATTTCACAGCTTAGGCGACCTGTTTTTCGAAATTAACCTCGCAGTTCAACCGTCCTCGCAGGAAGAGCGTGAATCCTACGGGCCGGAGATCGCGGCAATGGACGACGCTAGCTTTGCCGCGAACTTCTGGGATCACGTGCCTCGCGAGCCCATCTATGATAGCGCGATCGCCGTATCTCGATTCGATCACAACCAATTATCCGAGATCCGAATCTATCCGACTGATCTGGGATGGGAACGGCGCCGCGCCGATCGTGGGTCGCCGAGGATTGCATCTCCAGAGATGGCCCAAAAGTTTCTTCAACAGCAGCAAAAGGACTCGGCGGCATACGGCACGAAAGTCTCGATCGAAGGCAACGTCGGCGTGATTAAAGTGGCGCCAATGGCAAACACCGGCAGCGAGAAGCACTGATGAGAGTCGCGTCGTAGTTCGCCTAGCTAGGCATACCACTTTCGATGAGTGAAATCGGCGATGAACTTGCAATGATTAGCGCCAGCTCGCTCCGCATGCCCAATGCGGAGCGAGCGGCGAAAACAAATATTGGCAGCGCCGCGGCATTCAAAGAAATGCTGCGCCTTTCCCAGCAAGATCCCGACCGCTTTTGGGCCCGGGCCGCCTCAGAACTCGATTGGATAAAACCCTGGCACTCCGTCCGCAAAGGCGATCTCCCGCATTTCGAATATTTCTGCGGCGGCGTTGGGAATCCGTGCGCGAACATGCTCGATCGCCATTTGAAAAACGGCGCGGACAACAAAGTCGCGCTGATCTGGGAGAGCGAGAATTTCGAAACAAAGTTTTATACCTACCGGATGCTGTACCACGAAGTGAATCGCTTCAGTAATGTGCTCATCAGCCTTGGCCTGAAAAAGGGCGATCCCGTCGCGATCTTCCTCCCGAATCTTCCGGAAACCGTCATCGCGGTCCTCGCTTGTTTCCGCCTGGGGATCGTCTTCAATACGATTTTTTCCGGATTTTCAGCGGAGTCATTAAAAAACCGCGTTGAGGGCTTCGAGCCAAAGGTGATCATAACTGCCGATGCCGTGCGGCGGCGCGGTAAGCTAATTACACTCAAGGACAAAGTTGATGAGGCGATTCAGTCTCTCCCGAGCGTCCACGCCGTCGTAGTCGTAAAGCGAACCGGAACTCCGACGAACATGAAACCGGGCCGAGACCATTGGTGGGACGATTTGATGCTGAAGGCCAGCCCCGAATGTCCTCCGGAGCCGCTCGAAGCCAATGAGCCTGCCATCGTCTTCTACACAAGCGGCACCACCGGCAAACCAAAAGGCGTCATCCACTCCGGAATGGGTTTTCTCGTCAACTGCTACATCTACGCGAAATATCAATTGGACCATCATCCGAACGACGTTTTGTGGTGCACGGCGGACATCGGTTGGTTGACGATGCACATTTGGGGCATCGTCGGCGCTTTATCAAACGGAGTGACGACAATTTTCTACGAAGGTGCACTGGATTGGCCGCACCCGGATCACTTGTATAAAGTCGCCAACAAATATCATGTGAACAAACTGATGACTGCTCCCACAGTGGTACGCGGGCTAATGCGTCATGGCGACGCGCTTGGCGAAGCCAATGATTTGCCGGACCTCGACACCATTTGCGTTCTGGGCGAGCCGCTTAATCCCGAGGCTTGGCATTGGACCGACGAAAAGCTTGGCAAGGGCCGCGCATACATCAACAACATGTGGGGACAGACGGAACTTGGCGGATGCCCATTGTCGAGTGCTGCTTGGCTAACTCCGATGAAGCCGGGGTCGTGCGGCACTCCATTTTTCGGCGCGAATTTGGATGTCGTTGATGATGAGGGCCGACCGCTCGGCGCGAACATTCCCGGTAACCTTGTCGTGGTCGCGCCGTTTCCGACGCTCGTCCGCGGTCTCTGGAAGCAGCCGGAGCGGTATGTCCATGAATATTTCGAGCGAATTCCAGGATGTTATTGCACGTACGACGCGGCGGTAAAAGATAAGGACGGCCACTTTTGGGTGCTGGGCCGCACAGATGATGTAATCAACGTGGCGGGACACCGGCTGAGTACGATGGAAATCGAGAGCGCAATTATGGAGTGTGACGGTGTTGCGGAAACTGCCGTCGTCGGCGTGCCGAATGAGATAAAAGGCTCGATACCCGTGGCGTTCGTTATTCTTCGAACTGGCTGCGATCCGTCGGCCGAAATGAAGCAGAACGTATGCGGTCGTGTAGAGTCGGCGATCGGGAAGATTGCCGTGCCCGGAGTGATCTACTTCAGCGACGCCCTACCCAAAACATCCAGCGGCAAAATAATGCGCCGCCTCTTGCAAGAGATTGTTACCACCGGCGCGGCACGCGGGGATATCACCGGCCTTGAGGACGTCGGAGTCATAGAAAAAATCCGAAGCGTGGTAAGCGCAAGTTCGGCAGAGCAGGAAAAACTTAAGAGTTGAATTCCGAACCCGCATCGTCAAGTCGCCTGCGCGTGCGCGCCTCGGATTGGATTTCCTTTGGGCCCTCTCCGCTGCTCATGAAAACGAAACTATGTGTGTGGACAATGAGCAAAATCGCCGCCCCAGCACTTGTAGCGGCCGGCTTAACCCCGGCATCTTCGCTCTTTCCACCGATGCCTCTACTATCCTTTGAACGGGGTGCAACGTGAACAAGGGATGGCAAACACTTCAAGTATCCATCGACGGCAAAATTGGACGCGTACTCCTGAATCGGCCTGATGTTCTGAACGCCTTGAATTACACGCTCGTGCTTGAGCTCGAACAGGCCGTTCGCGAGCTAGGAAATCAGGCGAGGGTGATCCTGATAGAAGGGGCAGGCGAGCACTTCTGTGCTGGAGCGGATTTGCGTTATGTCGCCGAAACCGAACAATTGCGCGAGTTCATCGAACAAATTAACCGCGCTTTCTTTTCTATCGAGGAGGCACCAATTCCGGTGATTGCAGCCGTCCAGGGATATGCCCTGGCTGGGGGTTTCGAACTGATGCAGGCTTGCGACATCGTCATCGTCGCGGACAACGCCGTAATCGGAGATCAACATTCCAACTTTGGACTCATACCCGGCGGCGGCGGAAGCCAGCGATTGCCGCGGCTCATCGGCCGGCAACGGGCGCTGGCATTATTGCTAAGCGGCGTACGTTTGTCCGGAAACGAGGCAGTCGCGTGGGGCTTGGCGTACCGGCCGGTTCCTCTAGCGGAATTGCGGGAGCAGAGCATGGCTTTGGCGCAAAACCTTGCGGCGAAGAGCCGAGGCGGATTGAAGGCACTGAAATATCTCGTGAACCGCGGAGCGGCAAAACCACTGAACGAGGCGATTGACCTGGAAGTGGACACGTTCTTGGAATGGATCAGTAGCCGCGATGCGCAGGAAGGATTGCGCGCCTTTCAGGAAAGGCGATCTCCTCGCTTCGAATAACGCGAACTCTCATCTGATTAACAGCGCCCATTCCAATTCGCCAAGCTACGTCACTTTGATGCGCTGGATGAGAGTTCGCGTTGGCGCCGCCAATAGCGAGCTAGTCCATACCAATTTTGCCGCGACGATATCGAATGCTCGAACCAGAGAGCCTCTTCCGGAGTCACCAACGAAGACATTTCCGCCTTCACCATTTCTGAAAAGTCTTGGGCGCGGCTCGCATCATCTGCGTCGTGATCGAGCGACAAGCGTACAAATTCGCTCCAACGCTCGAGGCGCTTGCGAAACTCAGTCATATGCCATTTGACGTTGCCCGCCAAACCGAAATGAGTCAGAAATAAGCGCTGTGGTTGGCGGCTTTCTATGAGATTCACGCTTTCATTCAATTGCGCCAGATCAACATCGGGCGGCGGCGTCGCGGGATACACGTAGGAGTCGGTGGTTCGGACGCCCGCCGCGTCTCCCACAAATGCTACCTTGCTATCCATTTCGAAATAACTGACGTGGTGAATCGCATGCCCCGGAGTGTACAGAGTTTCGAATCGTCTCTCTCCTATGGTGATCTCCTCACCGCCTTTTAATATAGACAGATTCCGCGCAGGCACTGGTTTGAAGGCTCCCCAAAATTCCTCTATGTTTGACCCGAACACGCGCGAAGCGCTTTTCAAAAGCCGCGCGGGGTCTATCAAGTGTGCGGCGCCTCGCTCGTGTACAAACACGCGGATTCGAGGATTTTGTTCGACGAGTGTGCCAGTCACTCCTGCATGATCGAAATGGATGTGCGTGAGTAGAATCGTTCCAATGTCCGAAACGGAGGCGCCCCTCGCATCCAGGCTGCGTACCAGTTCACCAATGGTGGATGTAGGGCCCGGGTCCAACAGGGCGAGCTCTTGCCCACAATCCAGCAAACAGCACGCGATGTACGCGTCGCGATTGCCGTGCTTCAGATCAATCGTTACGTTCGACGTCGAGAAATCGTTCTCTATATCGCGCATTGTCGAATATTTCTATCATACAAAACCTGTCGATTGTCGTCCGCTGTCAAATAGGATTCAGCCGGATTGTGGCTCTGGGCCCGTGTTTCTCGCTTCGCGCTATTACAACCTGCGAGCGGCGCGATGAAAATAAGAAGCCGCGATGAGTCGCCGTGTGTAGCGATTGTCGAGGCCACTTTCTTCTACGCGCGTGGCTCACGAAAGATTCATTCCCGCCGATATAGCGTTGATTCCTCATGCGGTGATCAGCAGATCGAGGGTGCGAAACTGCCAATCCGGCTGCCAAGATATTCCGGGATGCTATTCGACCCGAATTTGCGATGCCTGGGCGACTGACAGATCCCTAGTCCCACCGTGCCGGCCTGCTCATGGAACGATGGTTCACGCTATATTACTGATAATTAGTAGGTTATTGCTGTACTTGGATGCTGTCCATGATTGCACCCTTAAATTGCTTTATTCGATGAGGTCAGGTTCGAGACTGGGAAGGCTCCGTTCGCCGAAAGCGCTGTCGATGGCCGAGATTCATTCAGGCTCACGTTCGCGTGCCAGGCAATTACCTGCCCTGAGAGCGGTGTCGCCCGTAACGCCGGCGCCGCGGCGTCGCTTGGCATTGTTGGAGTACCTGGTACGGGACTCGCCAAGTTTGCGGGTGAACCGGCAACGCTCTTCATATTACACTATGTTCGCTGATAGCAACAATAATGCAACAATGTTCTTGACAGCAATCTTCGATTGGAGATAGATTGCGCGCCATCGCATGTCCGCAGAAAAGATGATGGGTCGTATCGAAAATATGGGTCAAACAGTGCCCACCGGACCTGCGGCGCCTTGGCGGGATTCGTCTGCGGCTGAGCTCGGTTTCTACTCGGGGGACACATGAAGCGTTTACCTTTTGTTGTTTTCTTCGCCGGATTTCTCTGCGTATCGGCTGCCTTCGCGCAATCTGGCGGGACCGGAGCTCTGACGGGCTTCGTTAAAGATCCCTCAGGGGCTGTGATTTCCGGCGCGACAGTGACGATCACGAGTAATGAGACCGGCCAAACTCGCAGTGAGGTCACCGGAGGTAGTGGCGCTTACACTTTCCCGCTGTTGCCACCGGGCACGTACAAGGTGGAGTTCAAGGCCAACGGCTTCAAAACCCTCTATATAAATGCGGCGCAGGTTAACGTTACCGAGACGGATGAGGTCGATGGAACTCTGGTCGTTGGAAGCGTCGAGCAATCCGTGACTGTCTCGGAAGCTGCCGAACAGCTCCAGACACAATCGTCCACTGAGGGAACATTGGTGGGGAGCAAAGAAATCAGCGACCTCCCGCTGACCACCCGAAACTACACTCAGGTACTGTCGCTGTCTCCCGGTGTCACCAGCAACGTGACCAACGCTGCGAACCTTGGAGCAGGGTCCTCGCAATTATTTGTGAACGGGAGTATTTACTCAGCCAACAATTTTCAGATGGACGGCCAGCAGACCAACAATTTCGGCTCGGGCACGGACAACGCGGAATACACTTTCTATGCCGAACTCGCCATTCCCAACCCGGATGCGATTGCAGAGTTTAAGATCCAAACATCGCAATACGATGCGGGTTCCGGCCGGAACGTGGGAGCGAACGTAGATGTAGTGACTAAGTCAGGATCGAATTCGTTACATGGAGCGGCGTGGGAGTTTTTGCGAAACACAGATTTGGATGCGAACTCGTTTTTCAGTAATGCGTCCGGCCAGCCCCGCGCTGTCATGAGGCAAAATCAATTCGGCGGAAGCCTCGGCGGCCCCATTATCAAAAACAAGCTATTTTACTTCGGTTCGTATCAGGGAACGCGGCAGGCCAACGGATTATCGTCGGACAGCATGTCCACGCCGTTTTTGCCGAGTCAGCTTTTTGGCGTTGACCGCAGCACCGCAACCGCCGCGACTTACGGCGCCCTATTCTGCGGAGTCAACGGCGGCATGGGAGTCAACGGCGGCGCCGTCGCCTGCAACGGCTCGAACATCAATCCTGTCGCCCTGGCCTACCTTCAGCAGAAAACGCCCAGCGGACAATACTGGATTCCTAATCCCCAGAATCCGAATGGTTCTTCGATATTCACTGAACCAGCGACGTATTTGGAAGATCAGTTCCTGATCAACCTTGATTACGTCGTATCGCCCAGGAACACCTTGTCCGAGCGAGTGTTTTGGTCCCGTGACCCGCAGACACTTTCAATTGATTGTGGCGCCAGCTGTCTCCCTGGCAATCCGGGAATAATCAAGAGCAACACCTTCAACGGCGTCTTGAAGCTGACTTCAGTACTCACGCCCAATATTGTCAATGAAGTGAGGGCTGGATTTACACATTCGCTGTGGCACGACAGCAGTTCCCAGTTCGTAACGCCGCAGCAATTCGGCATGACGCCATTAAACGCATGGCTCAACGAACTTCCTGAAATCACGATTAATGGACTTTTTTCGTTGGGGGGAGCCTCATCAGATAATGGTTATTCGGCTCCAACCACCTACCTGGTTGGTGACCACCTTTCGTGGAACCACGGAATCCACACAGTCCGCCTGGGATTTGAAGGAGAGGACGTCCGCTTTGTAGAGTCAGTAGCGGCAGTTGCCCGCGGAGAAATCACCTTCGCCAGTTTTAACGACTTTCTACTGGGACAGAACGCCACGCAAAACGGCACGGCCGCAGCAGGAGACCCGATGAGCAATATTTCAACCACGGGTCCCCTGGAGAGCGAGTCGGTGCCGGGCGGAGTGTACGGTTCCTTTAGAATAAGGGATTATGCAACTTTCGCTCAGGACGACATTAAGCTGACTCGCCGGCTGACGGTGAACCTGGGCTTGCGATGGGAGTACTTCGGCGGAATGAGGGACTCGCGTGGATACGTCGGAAATCTAAATACCGCGCTCCTCGATTCTGCTGCGATACCACCCCCGGGTGGCACGCTCGTCGGTTTCGATGTCGCTTCGAACTATCCGGGTACGCCGCCGCCAGGTGTAACGCGTCGCTCGACTCCATACGGTCAAGAGCAGCGCATGCCACTGAGCAACTTCGGGCCGCGGATCGGTTTCGCGTGGCAACCGCTCCAGAGTAGCAATCTCGTGGTGCGCGGCGGTTGGGGCATCTACTATCAGGAAACCAACGGCAATGTGCTCTTCTTCCCCTTGAACTACCAACCTCCCCTTGCTCTTAACGTAGGTCTGTCGAATTCGCTTCAACCCGCAGCCACGTTCCAAGTCCCATGGCCTAACTTGCCTCCTCTTGGGTTTGTCCCCCGCGTGGTACCAGAGGTTCCCTCCCAGGTACAGACGAACGCGTATCTCGGCCCGTGGAACACTCCGAAGACGTTGGCTGAAACCCTCAATGTCCAATATCAGTTTTTGCCCACGTGGGTGTTGGAAGTCGGCTACGCCGGAAACAGAGCCGATCACGTGGTGGCTGCCTATCAGGCCAACAACATACCTGTCTTGGCGAGTCCAGCCAACCCCATCACGAACCCGCAAGACGGCACGTTGATCACCACGAACACGGCTGGTAATGCGTATCTCCGCGTTCCATGGGTTGGTTTTGGGCCGATGAGTGTTCTCTGTACTTGCGCGGATCATAATAGCAACTACAACGGGCTGCAGATTTCGGTGCGAAAGCAGTTCTCTCACGGGCTGACGTTCCAAGCGGCCTATACCTACAGCAAGACGCTGACCGATTTTGAAGGTGGCGGAGGAGACGTGGGAGGTGACAGCAACAATCCCTCGGACCTCAGACAAGCATACGGCCCGGCCGATTTCGACCGGACACATCGCCTCATTTTCAATTACGACTACCAACTCCCGAGCTATCATCAAGGCCGTGAGTTATTGGGTAAAGTATTGTCGGGATGGTCTGTTTCGGGGGTAACTACGCTGCAAAGCGGAGACCCGTTGACTTTTACTGATTTCACAGCAGGGTCGGCATATTACGGAGGCATCAATTTCTCCAGCCGTGCCCAATTTTGCTCAGGGATGTCAAACTCGGATGTGGGAACCTCGGGTTCGGTAAAAGCTCGCCTGAATGACTACGCCAACGCCGCTGCGTTCTGCGCGCCACCGGTGGTGTCAATCGGAGGGCCAGGAACGACGGGCACGGACTTCGGCAATTCGGGCCGGGGCATATTGCGCGGCCCCGGGCAACACAATTGGGATATCTCCATAGCCAAGGCGACGCGAGTGGGGGGCTTATCGGAGCAGGCACATCTGGATTTCCGCGCTGAATTCTTCAACGCATTTAACCACGCGCAGTTCGGTGATCCTGGCGAATATCTGTACCTGCCTAGTTTTGGTGTAATCAATTCTACAATCGTAGCTCCGCGCCTAATCCAGTTCGGGCTGAAGTATGTTTTCTAGTGTGACTGCGTAGCGGCCGTTTCGCCGTGCGCTATCGCAGTTTGCCTCTCGTGTGAATTGAAGATTCGGAATTCGACGCACGTGGAAAGAGCGAGCAGCGATGTTCTTCGATGCACCCTGCAAAGTCGTGGATGATCTCGACCGCGCAGCAAGAATTGCGACTGGCGAGCTTAGGCGCTCATAGTGCAGCACGACAAAGCAGTTGCATTACGGCCGAGTTCCATCTTGCTGCCGGCGGATCACCCTCTTGAGAACAAATGTCCGTCGGCGACGGCTCGCTCAGCGAATCGCTTGATTGGAGGTTAGCCCCTTGGATACTTACGTCCTCGGCTTGGCACTGCACCCAGCCTCATCTTGGGTTGCGGATAAGCGCCTCGAGGAAATGGTTTTTGATACGGCAAAAGCGGCGCTCGACGATGCCGGGATCACCCGCAACGAATTGGATCACGTCACTATCGCCGCTTGCGACGAACTCGACGGAAGAAGTATCTCGAGCATGCTTCTCTCAGCGCCGGCTGGCGCCTATCTGAAAGATGAGATCAAAGTTACCGATTCCGGGCTGATTGGCCTATGCCTGGAAACAATGCGCATCGAGTCGGGACGCTTTCACCTCGGCCTCCTTTCCAGTTGGAACAAGAGTTCGAAGGCGCCTTTTGAAGATGTAATGAGAATGCGCTGCGAGCCCTTCTATACGCGAGATATCGGCCTGAACGCGTCAATTGCCGATGGATTTTTCGCGCGCGCAGTCAGCGACGCGTATGGAATTAGCGAATCGGACGCCAATCGTGCGGTCCGCGCTAGCTATAAACGAGCAAGTGATAACGAACGCGGGATGCGAGCGGCCGTTCCCTCTTTAGGGGAGATTGAAGCATCTCCGCACGTGGCGGCTCCGTTGCGCAAAATGCAACAGGCGCCAGTCACCGATGGCGCTGTTTCGATGGTCATATGTTCCGGTGCGTGGCTGAAGAAGCATCCTCACCGCCGACCACTCGCGCGCCTGTCAGGAGTGGCATGGCGAGTGGACGATTATCAACTCGGCGAGAAGCGCCTGTCCGCGTTAACCGGATTTAAAGAGTCGTTTCAAAAAGCAATTGCAATGAGCGGCCTCCGGGATTTCAGTCAACTCGACGTCGTCGAACTCGACAGCCAGACGGCGTTCCACGAAGTGGCATTCCGCCGCACCCTTGGCTTGCCTGACTCTTGCAACGTCTCGCCGTCGGGAGGGCCGTTTGCGCAGAACCCTTATTTCTGCACGGGTTTGGTGAATGCCGCCGAGGCCGTGCTCCAGATCTCAGGCCGGGCCGGCGCCGTTCAGATAAAAGGGACTAAGCGGGCTGCGGCGCACGGGTGTCACGGATTTGCGCAGCAGGGAAACGCCGTCGCAATTTTCGAGGGAGCTTAGGAATGCCGAAAAACCGTGTGGCCGTTATCGGTGTCGGGGAAACGGTATTCAAAAACAACATCGTAGACAAAACTTACGTCGAGTTGGCGCAGGAAGCCGCAAAGGCAGCTCTTGACGACGCCGGACTCACTCCCAACGATATAGATGCTGTCGTATTCTCGATGGCTCCGACACAGTTCATGGGCGTCAACGATGTGGATAAGTGGGCCGTAGATTCGGTCTGGGCTTCCGGCAAACCCTTCATGCGCGTGCACACTGGCGGCGCGACCGGAGGCTCGGCATTGCATGCCGGATATGCGCACGTCGCCTCTGGCATGTATCGCGCCGTCCTGGTGGTTGGCGCCGATCGCGTAACCGAAACTCCGGACGCCCAACATGTGTTGAATCTAATTTGGGATTTGTTTTACGAGCATGATTTCGCTCTGAATACCGTGACGATGACAGCGCTTGCGACTCAGCGCTACATGCATAGGTACGGAACGACCGAAGAACAGTTTGCACGCGTGGTGGTGAGGTCGCGCAAGAACGCTTTAAAGAATCCATACGCGCATCTAAAAGGAAACATAACGGTTGAGGATGTGATGAAGTCGCCGCGGATGTCGTGGCCATACAAGCTGTTTGACATATGCCCGCGCTCGGCGGGAGCTGCCGCCGTCGTTCTCGCAAACGAGGAAGTCACAAAAAGCCACTGTTCGCGGCCCGCGTTCATCAATGGTATCGGCGGGAAGACCAGTACCGTTTTCATGGGCGACAGAGTTGGCCCGTTTGCAGACGCGGAGTTGTCCGACGAAGCCGAGTTTGTTTCCGCCGGCAAGGAAGCGTACGCGCAGGCCGGCATCACGAACCCGATGAAGGAAATTCAAGTTGTCGAGCTATACGATCCGTTCAGCTCGACGCAATTTCCACAACTTGAGTCTCTAGGATTCTGCGAGCGGGGCCAAGCTCAGAACCTCAGCGACGAAGGGGCGTTCGAGATGGGCGCGTTGCTCACCGTCAATCCTTCGGGGGGAACTTTGTGCAGCAATCCGATCGGCGTCACCGGGCTCGTGCGTGTGGCCGATGCCGCACTGCAAGTGATGGGAAAGGCTGGCGAGGGGCAAGTGGCGGGAGTACAGAATGCGCTTTCGACGGCAATCGGAGGCTCCGTCCAATTCGTTAATTGCACTATTCTCGGCGCCGACTACATATGAAGTGAACTTCAGATCAAAACGATAAGGTGGCGATCATATGGTGAAGCAAGGCTCGGACAAGAATGAAAACGTCATTTACGGTGAATGGCATGTTCGTTACAAGTATTCAGTTGGCAAGGTTGCGGGAAAATTCTTTGATGGCTTGAAGCAGAAAAAAATTCTCGCGACATACTGTGACAAGTGCAAGCTTTCATTTTTACCGCCGCGCGCATACTGCGAGAGATCCTTCGAACCGTGCAGTGGATGGATAGAAGCCGGTCTCGAGGGTGTGATCGAAGCCGCAACGATAGTGACTGCCGAATTTGAGAATCTTCCGAAGCCGCCCTATGCCATTGCGTACGTCCGGTTGGATGGCGTGAGCACGGCAATGATAAACTTCGTACGCGGACTTGATTTGAGCGATGTAAAAAGCGCGGCCGAGCGCCTGACGCCGGGTACGCGCGTCCGGGTTGAGTTCAAAGACAATCCGGAGGGGCGCATTACCGATTTTCATTATGTTCTTCCCACTCCGTAAAAATTTCGCCTGAGCTGAGATTGCTGATCGAGCAAGCCCAAATCGTTAGCAAACTCCCTACCGATTATTTCCCGTCACACTTCTGTGGGTGTCTGATCTAGAGCTCGCAGCCGGCTCTCGCGTTGTTCTTGTGCCGATCGCACAGGCCCTTCGAAACAACTCTCAAAGAAGGCCAAGGCCGGTTCTAACAACAAAAGATAAGAATCGCGAAAGAGGCGCCATGCTTCGTAGCCGAGCCATCCCTGAGGCAAGAGCTCCGACGGGAGAAAAGGATCGAGGTAAAGAAAATCTCCGAAATCATAGACCAGGCGCATCTTCGCTACGAAGCACTTATCGTCGCTGGGACGATCTGCAGCGGTGATCTTCTCCCGGTATCCGCGCCAGCTCTTAATGAAGCGGCCATAATGCCGTTGCACGGCGTCCAAGTTATAGCAGCGTTTGATGAGTGCGGATTGCGTTTGTGCGCTCACCTGGCGCGCGCGAAACAAGTGAACGTATTGATCAAGATTCCGCAAGGCCAGGTGACGCAGGGTCACTTCAACGACTGGATTCGGACTTATCCACGTTGCCGGGGTCATCGATCCGAATCCAAGAAATGTCAGTTCGCGGCGCAACCGGTCGCGATGCTGCCCCAACCGTTCAGGAACCGAGTACGTCAGGATGGTCCATTGGCCGTCCCAAGTGGCATGTCGCGGGGAGAACATGCGGGGCCGCACTTCCTCCAACCTCTCGCGGCCCACCGGCGTCAATGCATAGAACGTGCGATTCGCTTCGGTACTTCGCTGCAACCAGCCTAGCTTCGCAAGCCTGCATAAAGCTGCGCGTGTCGCGCTCGGAGCGATGCCCAGCTCCGATGTGAGCCGCAGCATCGACCGTGGCGAGATGGACGAACCAAAGTGCTGAATATAATCGAAATACAGCTCGAAGATGGTCCGCTTTGCATTCAAGGCAAATTTACTCCCGAGTCGGCGTGCATTGTACCGTTTCCGTTGCTCAACCCGAAACGTATATTGAGATTCCGCAGGAACCAACATTTTCATCTCATACGAACCTGGTATCCGGCGCGCCCACGATGCTACGGCGTCCTTTCTCTTCTTATTTCGCTCAGTCAGATGGGTCGAGCGGTTGACTCCCGCTCTCTCGGGGCAGATAATTACGGTGTTACGGGTGTTGGAGTTCACCCTGAACCGCCCCCCAAAAGGGGCAGATGACTCCTACGAGGGTTCGTCTCTATGGAGAGTTGTCTGCTGCCTATGTAGCCATCCCTAGCGCGACTGACCCCTCCTGAAAATTTAAATAGAATAGATTGAACACCTGCAATTGGTCCGGTTGAAGAATTGCTCGTGTTCCGCGAGGCAGGGATGGACTCCGGTTCACAAAGACCTGTCGAATCATTGAATGAGTTTCAGGCGAACCGTCTCCGAATAACGTGTCAGTACATTGATAAGCTCCTCGGTGACGTTGAAGGCGTTCTGAACATGACCGCTGCGAAGGCGGCTTTCCCCCGCTATTCCTACGACATCCCTCCCGCACAGCGAAGAACGATTGAGGACTATATCGGGAGAGTCCGGGCACAGTTGCTCCGAGTGCTTGACGGCCAGGGAATCTCGAGACACAAGCCGTCGATTCCCGCTTCCCGGGCTGTTCACGTCACGCTCGGAGCAATCGACATCGCCGTGGAAGAACTGAAGCCTCAATACATGCAGGGTTATGGAGAGCTGCCGGAGAGCGTTGCAACGGAACTCAATGGAATTGCGGGCGAGCTGCACGGTCTCGTGCTCCGGGTAGATCGTTACCTGTGTAACGGAGTTGGCGAAGACCTTAAAGCACGGCTCGCACGCCTCGAACGCGACAGCAACGATCTGCAACTGCTCCGCATGATCGAAGAGACCTTTCGGGAGAGGGGCTTGGTTGAATTCCGGTCTCCGATCGCGGCCATCCTGGATAGGGCGGAAGATAAGAGCTTCGAGATCGCGGTGTTTGGACGCGTCAGCAGCGGCAAATCATCATTGCTGAATGAAATCCTTGAGACGGACATATTACCGGTTGGGGTCACACCGATAACGGCCGTTCCCACACGGATCGCGCATGGAGTAGAGCCATCACTTACGGTTTGGTTTGCAGACGCTCCCAGCCGGAATCTTGGAGTGAATCAGCTCGCGGAATTCGCCACCGAGCAACAGAATAAGGGAAATGTGAAGCATGTGACACGCATTGTAGTCACTCTTCCATCATCAAGGCTGCGTGGAGGAGTCGCTTTCGTCGATACACCAGGCCTGGGATCGCTGGCCACAAGCGGAGCCGCCGAGACTTTGGCGTACCTCCCCAAGTGCGATCTTGGTGTGGTCCTGATTGACGCCGGGTCCACCCTCACCGCTGACGATCTCCAGACGATCTTGACTCTCCAAGAGGCCGCAATTCCCGTCAATGTTCTCATCAGCAAGGCCGATCTGCTGATTCCCGCAGATCGTCTTCGAATTGTTGACTATGTCAAGCAGCAGATCGCATCCGAGTCAAACTTGGATGTACCTGTTCATCCCATCAGTGTGGTTTCTTCGTGCCGGGAAATGCTCGATGAATGGTTTCAGAACCAGATCGTTCCACTGTATGACCAATCGCAAGAGCTACGGGCAGCGTCGTTGCGAAGAAAGATCGGCGCTCTGCATGAATCGGTCACCGCAGCTCTCCAGGCACGCGTACGACGAGGCGAACAAATTTCTGCCAAGTCGGAGGATCAAGTGCGCGCGGCCGAAGCGCTTCTTCGACGAACCACCGGGCAAATCGAGGAAATGCGCTCGCTCTGCGAGAGGGCCATCGACGGAGCGGCTGCGAGCGTTCAAGGCGCGATCGATGAAGTCTCCGTCGAGCTAGTGAATTCCTGGTCAAAGAGCAGTCGGAGCGCCACCGAGCCGGTACAACTCGTTCGTGAGAGCATCACGCAATTTGTTCAATTGCAGATGGGTAAGTTGCGAACAGAACTGAGTACTTTTGCCGCCCAACTTCGCCATGATCTCCGGCAATGCGCCACTGATTTGGGTCTACCCGACTCGCCGGGTGAGGACGAATTCCAGAGTGTGATTCGAGGAATGCCGGCTTATGAACCTGCGCCATTCAGCATTGTCATCTCGCGGCCAGTTTTTGCCGGGCTCCTGGGCTGCCGGTTTGCGGCGCGTCACGTCGCAAGACAAATCTCTCGCCAGCTTGGAGACTCGTTTCTCGCATCGCTCGATGCCCACTGGAAGCTTGTACGGGAGTGGTCGGGGTCCGTGATGGGCCAATTGAAACAGCGATTTGAGACATATGCCGAGAATTACCGCGCCCAAGCTGAGCAAGCGCTAGGAGGCGGGGAGATTTCGAGCGATGAACAGTCGAGGTTTAAGGAGAGCCTCGCGCAATTGAGCCAAGGCGACGCCGGGAACGAAAGCGTTCGTAACGGCGAGGGTGGGAGCATACTCGGCGCGAGGGAGCCGAGTCCGAAAACCATGTGACGCTTTCAAAGGAGGGAGTGAAAGCAGGATCACATTGGATAGAACCAAATACTTAATGGTTGGCGTCGGCGGGTTCTCCGGAGCCGAGGGGTTGATCGCGACATCCGAGGTCAAAGTCATCGATTACGTGCATCAGGACGGCGTTCGTTCTCAATAGCGCGCCCATTTATTGATCGCGCCGTCGTTCTTAGCCGTGCAACTTATGAAGACACTGCGGGCAGAACTCGATGTCATGGTGGGCCGCGAACTGGAGTTGCAGCGTTTCCGAGCGGTGTTACGAAAGCGGCAGAGCCAACTCATCTGGGGAGCCGCGGACGCTGGGAAGACGTTTCTGATCAAGAAGGCAATCTCAGAATTACCCGAGCAAGAACGGCGCAAATGCGTTTGTTGGACCGGGCCAGCGAGCCGGCGACAATTGGTGGCTCATCTCATCCGCGAGCTTTATTTAGTTGGCGATCCTCTGGTGCGAAAGAAAGTGCACGCGGATGGCGCAGGGCCTGACACTCTCACTCGATGGGTGAACGAACAGTCTTCTCTGAGACTTCGGGGAATCTTGTTTACCGCCGCGGAACGCAGCGAATACCGATTCTTCATCGACCATTTGCCTCAGGCAACGCAAGCAATGTCCCAACTCATGAACGAAATCGTCTACCGGACGAAGACACCCATCTATCTGACGAGCCACGGCCATTCTCAAGGAGAGCTTGGAGGCGCGTGGAGTTTGTATTGGACAGACGAGTTCCGGATCCGAGTCGGGCCGTTAGCCGGCGGATCGGCTCGGGAGATCCTTGAGACTTGCATCCGGACATTTCGGTTGAGCTCGTTCGATTTGGAAGGATTCCGTGAACAAGTCTTGCATTTGAGTGGATGTTTGCCTGGGTGCATCGTCAAGATGTGCGAACTGGCCGCAGATCCTCGCTATCGTTACGGTGATCAGATAAAGGTCAAGCTCGTCCACGTAGATTATTTGATGCAAGGCAATCGTGCTTTTTCACAGAGCGTCTCGGGTCATTCAGCATGACCGCCACGCGGGATGAAAATCGCGCCATCGACCACGATGTCTCCGTGGAAGTTGCGCTCGATCGGATCGCCGAGTTGGCGAACGAGTTGGGCTCGGAGCGAGTGCGCGAAGAAGCGGCTGGACTCGTTGAGCGGATGACGGAGGGCCGCTTCTATCTCGCGTGCATCGGACAGTTCAAACGAGGCAAATCGACGCTTCTCTGTGCGCTTCTGGGCGATCGTGTGCTGCCGACGGGCGTCTTGCCAATTACCGCAGTGCCAACCGTCGTGCGGCACGGGCCTACGAGAAGCGCTCGGGTCCGATTTCAAGGCGGAACGTGGGTGGATATCGCCCCTGAGAATCTCACGCAATATGTTTCCGAGGAACTCAATCCAGAAAATAAAAAGGGTGTCGCTGGAGTGGAGGTGTTTTCACCGAGTTCTCTTCTCGCACAGGGAATGTGCCTCGTCGACACGCCTGGCCTGGGTTCCGTTTTTGCAGGTAATACGGCTGCGACACAGGCATTCGTCCCTCACATTGATGCTGCTCTCGTCGTGCTGGGAGCCGATCCCCCTATCGCAGGAGAAGAACTGGCTCTGGTTGAGGAAGTCGGAAAACAGGTCAACGATCTCCTGATCGTGATGAACAAGGCGGATAGAACTTCAGATGAGGATCGCTGGCTCGCGAAGTCTTTCACCCGCAAAATACTTGAAAAGCGATTGAATCGGCCCGTCGGAGCCATTTTCGAAGTTAGCGCCGAAGAGCGACTCGCGAACAGAGGGTCGGAGCGTGATTGGGACGATCTGATCCGCGCGCTAGAGCAACTGGTCCAGGAGTCTGGAAGGGGTTTGGTGCGCACGGCGGGCGAAAGAGGTCTTCGCCGGCTCAGTGAGGAACTCCTCGCCGTCACGACGGAAGAAAAACAGGCACTCATACTCCCAGTTGAGGAGTCCGAGCGGCGCATTCAGAACTTGCGTCAGACGATTTCGGAAGCCGAACGGTCGCTGCACGAAATTGGTTATCTATTCATGGCAGAGCAGCATCACCTCTCCGATATGTTCCTCGACCAAAGAAAGAGATTCCTTGCCACTGCGCTTCCGAAAGCGAGCGCGGAATTTTCAGAAGCAATCAAAGCGTTGCCGCGCCGCTTCGGTCCAAAGTATCGCAAGGAAGCAATGCGTGCTGCGCTCGTGCTCGCGGAACGCCATGTTCGCCCTTGGCTTCGGGCCGAGCAAGCTATCGCCGAGTCAGAGCACCGAAAAGTTGCCTTGGGCTTTGTGAATATCGGAAACGGCTTCCTGAAGAGGCTCTCTGAATCCGGAGTTCCCGAACTTGCGAGAATGCCCAACGCGCTAAATTCAGACAAAGGGTTCCGGGTTCGGTCCCGGTTTACATTCGAGCAGCTTCTTCATGTCGCGCGACCTGCGTCGCCTTTGCGATACCTCGCAGACGTGTTTCTCGGGTTCGTCAGGGCCTTCGGTGTGATCGAGCGCGACGCCTGGGAGTTTCTTGACCACCTGATGGACATGAACAGTACTCGCGTCCAATCGGACGTCATACGACGAGTTGAGGAAAGTCGTGGGCAATTGGAGGCGGAAATCCGAAAGCTCTTACACGAAATCAGCCGGATCGCCGAACAGGCTCTCGATCATGCCCGCGCTACCAGAGCCGAAGGTGCATCGGTAGTGGAGGCCGCGCTCGCTCGGCTGGATGCATTCGAGCGCGAACTGAGCCATTAAGGTAACGAGCCGAAACAGTAGCGCGTTGCCCGTGATCATATCTCGCTGGATACCGAAGCCGGCAATGGTTCGTGGTTCGAAGATCCGATCGCGAGCTTCCCCCCGCAGGCCAATGCAGCCGGAAGTACCCATTTTGATGCGGCGCCGCGTCAAACGAAATGGCGGCACTGGACTGGGCATTGGTTCCAGACGTATCTTTGAGCAACGAAACGAATATTTTTGAGCATGAGATGATTGTGGTAGCTGTCGGCCGCGAAACCCACGTGGATGGTCGAGGAGGAACCATGCGATGAGCGACATCGACGGTAACGAGTTTATTGAACCGCCGCCAAATAAGATCTCAAGACGCGATTTAATAAAGGGAGTGATTGTAGGCGGCGTGGCAGTTTCCTCCGCAAGCTATCTTTTCCGCGCCTCCACTCTGTTAGGCCAGACTTCTCCGAGCACGGGTGAGAGGCTCCTTACCATCAACGTGAACGGCCAGCTGCGGCGAGTTGACGTAATGAAACAAGAAACGTTGGCTTGGACGCTACGCCACAAATTAGGGCTCACCGGTACGAAGCTCGGCTGCGACCGTGCCGAATGTGGCTCTTGCACTGTGCTCATTGACGGCGTTCCTCATTACGCCTGTTCGGTGCTGACACACACGGTGCGCGATCGGAGAGTTCTGACGATCGAAGGGCTGGCGAGCCCCGATGGGACGCTGCACCCGGTCCAGCAAGGCGTCATCGACGAACAAGGTTTCCAGTGCGCGTTCTGCATGCCTGGCTTCATCATGGCGTCGGTGGCATTCCTGAAGACGAATCCCAATCCCACGCGGAGCGAACTGGCTCACGGCCTCTCCGGAAATCTGTGCCGGTGCCAGGATTACGACAAGATTCTGACCGCGATGATGCGCGGCGCGGAAAACATGAGGAGGGCGAGCCGTGCCTAAAGGCGATGTTGAACCTATTGGAGCAAGTGGGCGCGTGTACGGGGCCGGACACAAACTGATCGGCAAGGATTACGAAACCCCTGACCTCTATGCGAAGGTCACGGGGCAGGCAAAGTACGCCGAGGATTATCACGCCGACGGTATGCTGTTTTGCAAGCTGCTGCTCAGTCCCCTGCCGCACGCGCGCGTGAAGCACCTCGACGTGCGTCAAGCGCTTGAAATGCCTGGAGTGAAAGCGATTCTGATGGCCGGCGAGCTTCCGCCTCCGGCCGATTCCCTGACAGACAATGGCACGGTAATCCGGGCCAACCTGAAGAGCGAGCGTGCGCTCACGATGGAGCCGCTCTACCAAGGTGAACCGATTCTAGCCGTGGCCGCGGTCGATGAGCTGACCGCCGCAGAAGCGATTGAAAAGATTCGGATAGATTTTGAGCCGCTTCCGTTCGTCATCGATCCGCTTGAATCTTTGCGACCCGGTGGGCCGAACCCAAGAACGGACGGAAACATTTGGGTGCGGCCTCCGACGCCGGTGGCCGTGGCAGGATCTCCGCCGCCGCCTCCGCCACCTCCCACAATCGGAGAACTCAAGTGGACCGAGGCAGACTTCGAACAGGCAAAGGAAGGGCGTCTGCCCCTCGGAAAGACACCTGATGAATGGTCATACGGTGACATGGAAGTGGGCTTCCGGAACGCGGCGCTGGTCCTCGATGAAACGTTTGTCACACCAGACACGAGCCACCAGACGCTTGAGACCCGCAGCGCGATGGCTTACTGGCAGAACGGGAAGGTCTACGTTTATACCGGCACGCAGAGCACCGCTCAAACCGTGCCTGCCATCGCCAGATGGCTGAACATCGACGTGGGCAAAGTGGTCCTCATCAGCGAATACACTGGCGGCGGCTTCGGCAGCAAGGTCACGGGGGGAATTTCGCTGATTATTCCTGCGCTTTTGTCGAAGAAGGCCAATGCACCGGTGATGATGCGAATCAGCCGCGAGGAGGAAACCTTCATTGGCCGTGCGCGGCCCAGCCTGCTGGGCCGGATGAAAGCCGGCTTTTCCAGCGACGGCCGGATTGTCGCGCTGGATATGTTCGTCATCTGCAATAACGGTCCCTACGATGCAGGGGGCGATGTCCCCTCGTCGGGCCGTATCGTGTCTCTATTGTATCAACCGCAAGCCATGCGCTGGCGCGGAGCCACTATACTGACAAACACGCCGCCGAGAAGCGCGCAAAGTTCTCCCGGCGGCATGCAGGGAATCGCGATTATCGAACCGGTGATCGCGAAAGCTGCGCGTAAACTCGGGATCGATCAGGTAGCTATCCGCCGAATCAACTGTCCCGAGGGCAAAGCACCATTCGGACCAGCAGTGCAGGGCAAAAGGCCTTATGCAACGAGTGCATTCTTGAAGGAAGCGCTCGACCGTGGATCGGAACAGTTCAAATGGAGCGAAAGGGTTTCGCGCACTCCGAAGCGAATCGGTACAAAGGTGCGTGGTGTAGGCGTGTCGCTGAGTTGTTATGTTGGTGGCACGATAGGGTTCGATGGGATCCTGATCATCAAGCCCGACGGGCGATTATCCATCCTGTCCGGAATCGGCAACCTCGGAACAGAGTCCGTGATCGATGTGCACCGGGTGGCTGCCGAGGTTCTGGGAGTGCCGTGGGAGAAGTGCGACATCACCTGGGGAGACTCGTCGAAGAACCTTCCCTTTACCTGTGTTTCCGGCGGAAGCCAGACGACCCACGCAATGACACGTGCGGCGTACGCGACCGCGATGGATGCGCGGAAAAAACTCCAGGAGATTGCAGCAAAGAAACTCGGCGGCAAACCGGAAAATTACGATGTTGCCAACGAGCGTGTATTTCGGAAGGGCAGTGGCGCCGGCATGACTCTGGCGCAGGCTGCAAAGTACGCCATTCAACTGGGTGGCATCTACGATGGCCACGAAGCGTCCCCAGACCTGAACAAAGTGACGAAGGCGTCGT
>Ga0302325_10004590_pt1 | contig 31835 bp, 21 predicted proteins | sample Palsa_T0_2_FD_201948 | JGI IMG/M metagenome (GOLD analysis project Ga0302325, IMG submission 201948) | Peat permafrost microbial communities from Stordalen Mire near Abisko, Sweden - Palsa_T0_2 | ecosystem: Environmental > Terrestrial > Soil > Palsa > Peat permafrost | place: Sweden: Abisko... | reverse complement strand
GATATAGTTTCGCCCTGCCCGCCTGGACCTGCCACGCCCGCAGCCACAGCGGCTGTCCCCGCAGCGTGATCTCTACACGCACCCATTCCCCGTTCGGTCCCCGGAGAGGGGTGACGGGCAACTGACCGGGATCGTTGAAGGGATTGAAAGCCTGCTGTTCCCCGGATTCATCGATATACTGACGAAAATAGCCTTGTTGATATAACAACCCTATACCCGTTACGGGGACGCCCAGGTCACTCGCCGATTTCAGCTGATCGCCTGCTACATTCCCCAATCCTCCTACATAGATCGGCAGCGCTTCGCCTAACATGAACTCCATGCTGAAATACGCCGTGGTTTTCAGGGCAGTATCCGGATGGTTCGTTTTGAACCAGCCCGGCTGTGAATCGTCTTCCTGCCGTTCCTTTATAATAGCGTCCAATTGCGCGCGGAAAGACGGTGATGACAGGAGGTGCTTAACCTGGTCATCGGATACGCTTTGGATAACCAGCCAGGGATTATGCGTCTCGTTCCATAAGGCGGGGTCGAGTTGACTCCACAATTGATCGGCGGTATGGTTCCAGGACCAGCGCATATCCAGCGCCAGGCTGACCAGTGAATCGAAACCTTCTGTCTCTGCTGTTTGAAGACTACTGATGGGATTGCCGTAATGTTGTGCCAGATTGCTCATAGCCTATGATTTTTATTGATTAATTCCGATCATTTGATTCCCTTTACGCAGCCCGCTGCTTTTCCTCATTTTTCCCTGTCGCTCATCCCTACCCTATTTCCCGATTGCCTTGTCGACGATGGACTGTGCATCACTGAGGATGCGCTGCAGGTGATCATTTCCGTTGAAACTCTCCGCATAGATCTTGTAAATATTTTCCGTCCCCGAAGGCCGGGCCGCAAACCAGCCATTTTCGGTGGATACTTTCAGGCCACCTATGGCTGCCCCATTACCGGGAGCGTTAGTCAGCATCGACGTGATCGGTTCGCCGGCCATCTCTTTCTGCTGTATCTGCTGCGGGTTGAGCTGCGACAAGATCTTCTTCTGTTCGGCACTCGCGGGAGCGTCGATACGGTCGTAGACGGGCGCCCCCATCTCTGCCGTAAGCCCCTCATAGAGTTCGCCGGGGTCGCGTCCCGTTCTGGCCATGATCTCCGCCGACAGCAAAGCGGGGATGAACCCGTCTTTATCCGTCGTCCAGACCTTTCCGCTATGACGCAAAAAGGTTGCCCCGGCGCTTTCCTCGCCGACAAAACCAAGGCTGCCGTCGACCAGGCCGTCCACGAACCATTTAAACCCTACCGGCACTTCGTATAGCTTTCGCCCCAACCTCGCCGTTACCCGGTCGATCAACATGCTGCTGACAACCGTCTTTCCTACCGCCGCTTTCTCGCTCCAGCCGGGCCGGTTCCGGAACAGGTAGTCGATACATACGCACAGGTAATGGTTCGGCGGCAACAGGCCCGCATGTTTGGTGACGATGCCATGCCGATCGTGGTCCGTGTCGCACGCAAAAGCAATATCGAACTGGTCCCGCCGGTCGATCAGGCTCTTCATGGCGTAAGGCGAAGAAGGGTCCATCCTGATCTTGCCGTCGTGATCTACAGTCATAAACCGGAAAGTCGGATCGACCTGTGTATTGACAACGGTGATATTCAACTTGTATTTGTCAGCCAGCGGCTGCCAGTAATGGACGCCGGCCCCACCCAGGGGATCGACCGCCAGCTTGGCCGATCCACCCCTGATCACATCCATATCCAGCACATCCCCGAGATCGCTGATATAGTTATTCAGATACTCATGCCGGTGAGTGGTGCCGGCCTTCAGCGCCCTTTCGAAGGGTATCCTTTTTATACCGGAAGCCCCCGTGCCGCGGGTCATTTCTTCCAGCAGGCCGTTGGCGGTATTTTCGATCCATTTGGTAATCTCCGACTCTGCCGGTCCGCCGTTGGGCGGGTTATATTTGAAGCCGCCGTCATCGGGCGGATTATGGGACGGTGTGATGATGATCCCGTCGGCCAGCCCCTTGATCCGGCTCAGGTTGTACTTGATGATCGCATGGGAAACAGCCGGTGTGGGCGTATATTCATCCCCTGTAGCGATCATGACATCCACGCCGTTGGCCGCCAGCACTTCCAGCGCAGTGGCATGGGCCGGTGTAGATAAAGCATGCGTGTCCATGCCCATAAAGACCGGGCCGTCGATGCCCTTTTGCCGCCGGTACAGACAGATGGCCTGGGTAATAGCCAGGATATGCGATTCATTGAAAGAATTACGCAATGAACCACCGCGATGGCCGGAAGTCCCGAAAGCAATCCGCTGATCGGGATCGGAAGGGTCGGGTACACCGGTATAATAGGCCGTAATAAGCGCAGGTATATTGACCAGCATGGACGGATCGGGCAAGCGCCCGGCAAAGGGACTTAGAGCCATAAAATGAGTTTGATGGATGCTAAGTTCCGTTTCTTTTGGAAAATCGCGCATTAAATAATAAAAAAGTGCTCCGGTATGGAATAAAAAAACCGCCCCGATGTGCGGGGCGGCAAAAATCATTTAATCGTTTTGTCAGGGTTTAACTACTTCTTCATTCGGTTTAACGTAGGGATTGGACTGAGATGTTGATTTTTTGGATTTGGATTTTGGTGGCTTTCAACGGTTAGAGGATCTTGTCGGTTTTCAAGGATTTGGATGATGCTTTAGTTTTTCTTAGGCTTCGGATTTCAGGTTCTTAAGATGTTGGATTTATTTGGGTTCTTCAGATTTGGATCGGTTTCTTAGGATTTGGATCGCTTTCGTTGCTGATACAAAGATGTAAAAAACACCGGCCGGAAGGAAACTTTTTCGTCCGACACCCCTTTTTGCCCGACGAAAGGAACTTTTGCCCGACGAGGAGATCCGGGCCGTCCCCGCACTGCCGTCCAACCCTCGCACAAGGCTCCCCCTTCTAGCATTTCCGCTAAAATATTTGCATTTATGTAGTTAACTACGTAGATTTGTACTAGAAATTCGTAAGTATATGGAAATCAATATCAAGCCACTAACCAATGCCTACTGCCAGCCCATCCTGGACCTCATTTTGCCCATCCAGCAAATCGAATTCAACGTCCCGGTTACCCGCGAGGCGCAACCTGACCTTCTCGATATCGACACCCACTACTCCGCTACCGGAGGCGGGTTCTGGGGCGCCTTCGATCAGGACCGGCTGGTAGGCACGATTGCCCTCATTGCCACAGGACATCATGCCGGGGCCCTCCGGAAAATGTTCGTCAAAAAAGAATACCGGGGCAAGGAATGGGGCATTGCCCAAAGCTTATTACTGACATTACAAGAACATTGCATCAAATCCCGGATCACTGATCTTTACCTGGGAACAGTCGAAGTCCTTACAGCCTCCCACCGTTTCTATCAGCGGAATGGCTTTCAAAAAATAGACAAAGAGGCATTGCCTGTTTACTTCCCGCGGATGGCAGTAGATACCATTTTCTATCATTTACATTTGGCTAAACAACAGGACCATGAACGTGATTGATCAATCGGGCATCCTGGGCATCTCTACCCGGTTGCAACGCCTGAGTGACAGGCTGCGTAAAGATGGGTTGTTGATCTATAAGGACCATGATATCGATTTTGAGCCGAAATGGTTCCCTGTCATTTATTCCCTGCATATCAAGCCGTTGCTGAGCGTCGTCGAACTGGCCCATGAGATCGGCTATACCCACCCCTCAACCATCAGCCTGCTGAAAGAACTGGAAGAACAAAATTTGATCCGGTCGATAAAAGACATGGCGGATGAAAGACGGCGGCTGGTTCAGCTGACGCATAAAGGGTCCGCTCTGATCGAGCGCATGAAACCGGCATGGGAAATCATGATTACTGCTTTTACGGCACTCGTCGACACGAAGAACAATCTCATGCAAGCCATTATAGAAGTGGAAGAACAATTAGAAAAGCAAAGCTTTCTTCAAAGGGCCCGCGCCGGTACTAAGCAGTAAACCACCCTTCGATCCTGTCTCTTTCCTTTGATTCCACATCCCGGTGAAAATACTGCCCGGACGCGGCATCATACTGGTAGTCTTTCGCCCACTTGGGCCAGTAGGCCGCTGTCAATTCAATAGCATCCATGATAAATTCGATTTCCGCGTCGGTCATCGTGGGATGGACGGACAACCTGACCCAACCCGGTTTGCTCCCCAGATCTCCATGACGGATCTGGTTCCATATTTCATAGGACCTGCGCTCATCGACCTGCAGCAGCCTGTGCCCATATGTCCCCGCACAAGAGCAGCCGCCTCTTGTTTGCAGTCCAAACCGGTCGTTCAGCATTTTGACGACCAGGTTATAATGCGCCCCGGGAATAATAAAGGCCACTACACCCAACCTCTTTTTAACGCCGCCTTCCAATACGTGAACATTTTTCATTTGCGCGAACCGGTCAAAGATCACCCGCAATATCTCTTCCTCGCGCTGTAATATTTTATCAGTCCCCATCTTCTCTTTCAGCCGGATGCACATCGCTGTTTTTATCGCTCCCAAAAAAGGCGGGGTTCCACCATCTTCCCGCTGTTCAATATCTTTCACATATTCGTGCACTTTCCAGGGGTTACTGTACACAACGGTTCCCCCGCCCGGCTGATCGGGTATTTTACTGTGGTAAATGCTTTTATTGAAGATTAAAACGCCCGGTGTTCCCGGACCGCCTAAAAATTTATGGGGCGAAAAATACAGCGCATCGATATCCGCACCCGTTTCCGCCGGATGCATATTGATGTAGACATAAGGGGCCGAACAGGCAAAGTCGACGAAACAATGTCCGTCATGCGCATGGATTATTTTGGCGATCTCATGATAGGGAGTTTCGATGCCGGTGACATTGGAGCAGGCCGTCACGGCAGCTATTTTATTCTTCCGATACTTATATCGCTGTAACAAGCCCCTGAAACTCTCCAAATCCACGTTACCTTTTTCATCGGCCGCTATGATCTCGACGGTGGCGATGGTCTCCAGCCAGCTGATCTGATGGCTGTGATGCTCCATATGTGTCACAAAAACAACGGGCCTCTCTTCGTCATTGATATGCAGCGGCTCGCTGAGATAGTGGGATAGCCGCTCCGGTACCCGCCATCCTAAGATCCTCTGCAGCTTATTGACTGCTCCGGTCATCCCGCTGCCGCAAAAAATCAGTGCATCTTCATCCTGATTCGCATTCACGTGCGATTTCACGATATGCCTGGCCTCGTCATATGCCCGGGACATCAGGCTGCCGGTAATAGTGGCCTCGGTATGCGTATTGGCCAGGAAGGGCATAATCTCTTTCTGTATGCGTTCCTCGATGGGCCGGTAAGCCCTGCCGCTGGCGGTCCAGTCCGCATAGATGATGGGGCTTTTGCCAAAAGGAGAGTCGAAATACTGCCGGTCCCCCATGATATTTTTTTTGAAGACAGAAAAAAAGCCTTCGAGGGTGGTCGCCTGTGCCTGCATAACATGTTATTTAGAGAGTTTAGCGCTGGTCAATCCAAAGAGGTCATACGGTTGTTTGCCCAATTGATGCTGGAATAAAACGCCGGCCAGGATAACACCGCCGATAAAAGCAAACACAATCAGCAGCTGAACGAGGGAAGTCTTTTGAATGGCCTGTTTCGACTTTTTATCACATACCTCGCCGGGGCAATACTGCGTTTTCCCTTTATTAAACAGGGCATACACCTTACATCCCAGGCAAATACCAAACACGGATTCAAAATAAAGGAAGGTGAGACATACAAGACAGGTGATCCCGGTAATAGGACTAAAGGCGTTGACGATCACCAGGAAAGTAAACATCGTGGCCGATAGGACCAGGCCGATGATCCAGGCGAATTTCTTTTGCCGGGCACCCACATATTCCGGCGCCTGGTTCCCGACGATCAGCCGGCCGAGGATCAAAGAAGGCGAATACCTGGGATTGACCAACACCCGGATCAGAAAATCCGTCAGAAAGATCGTGACTACGTACTTGACCGGTACAAAATTCCCCTGGAAGAGGATCAGCATCAGTGAAAAGAAGGTTGCCAGGAACAGCAGTCCCGCTGCCGCCCGGATCTCCCGCTCATTTAAGACCCGGATGTCATAACCCGGGACGTCTTCTCCGAATTGAATTGTTTTGCTCATGGGATCATTTTTTCATAATACTATCCAATTAATTCAAAGTCTGAAAGTTGCAGCTATATACAACCCATTGGCGTCTACCAGCGGCAGCTTTTGGTCAACGATCTGACCTTTATAAAATGGATGAAAAGATTTCCCGATATTTAATCCGCAAAGCGCAAAAATGAAGGCCCTTTTCGACATACAACGTTTTAAGCTATATGCCTGGGTCGGTCTTGCGATCGTGTGCATGTGCATTATCCAGGAAACGTCTTCCGATCATAAGGCATTCGGGCAGGCTGTTCTCAACTGTCTCTGGCTGACCAGCTGGCTTACGCTCGTGAATTACGTTCTGTACGAATACCGTGTGCCGCGGCTCCGCTGGCGGAGATTCTACATCGGCATCCTTCTGTTGCCATGGTATCTCTTCCTATTGACTGAAGGATTTCATCTGTGGGCAAAACTCGGCTACTGGTTATACCTGAATACAGACTATATCGATCCTACCGGCAAATGGCATAACATTCATGAAGAAGCGAGCTTCAGCATACCGGCGACGATCATCTTTGGCCTATGCAGCCTGATCTTTAAACACGTCAGGCTCACACAGACCGCCCAACAGCTACGGATCGACAAGCAGGCGGCGGAGCTCAACTATCTCAAGTCACAGACCAACCCGCATTTCCTGTTCAACACTTTAAACAACATTTATTCCCTGGCGAGGGACAAGTCCGACCTGGCGCCGGAATCGATCCTTCGCCTCTCGAAAATGCTTCGCTACATGCTGTATGAGACCGGCGGGTCTTATATAGCGATCGAACAGGACCTGAAAATTATCGGCGATTATATCGAGCTTGAAAAATTGCGTTATGACGACTCCCTACGGGTCAACTTCAACTATGATATTGAAGATATGAAACAGGCTTTACCGCCATTGCTGCTGATCCCTTTGGTTGAAAATGCCTTCAAACACGGCGTTTCCGAAACGCGAAACCGGCCCTTTGTCGATATCCATTTGTCGGTGAAGAACAGACAACTGGCGTTTTTCGTGAATAATTCCACTGAGGATTCCACGGAAGAAACCACCATAAAGGAGAATATCGGCCTTTCTAACCTTCGGCGTCAACTGGAGTTGCTATATACAGATTATACCCTGACCTTCCAACGACAGCCATCGGTATTCAAAGCCACGCTAAAAATCAACCTGTCCAGCCATGTCTAAGATCAGGTCTATTATTATAGAAGATGAACCATTAGCAGTCAAAGTGCTATCCGATTATATTTTGCAGGTGCCCTTCCTGGAATTACAGGGGACATTCAAAGATGCCATCCGGGCAACCGATTTCTTAAGGGACAATGACACCGACCTTATTTTCCTGGACATCCATTTACCCAAACTAAAAGGCATGGCCTTTTTAAAAACGTTGGTCAACCCGCCCGCGGTCATCATTACCACAGCTTATCATCAATACGCCGTGGAGGGATTTAGTCTGAATGTAACGGACTACCTGTTAAAGCCGATCGAATTCGAACGATTTCTAATCGCCGTCAATAAGGTCAAAACTGCACAAAGGGACCAGCGACCGAATGACAGCCAGGAGACGAAAGATTTCATCTTCCTGAACATGCAGAAAAAGAAAGTAAAGATCCTCTTCTCGGAGATCCTTTATATCGAAAGCCAGCGGGAGTATATCAAAATCATGACTACCAAAAAGGAATATCTTTCAAAAATGAGCACCCAGGAAATGGAGGCTCTACTGCCTGCCCACCTATTCAAGCGGGTGCACCGGTCCTTCATTGTTTCCATCAGCAAGATCGATTCCTATTCCTCAGAAGAGGTTGAGGTGAATGGAATAACGATTCCCGTTGGCCGGGGCTATAAGGATACATTGGAAAATCTCTAGGACGCCATGGACGGCTATCCGCCTCCATAGGTATCGTAAAGATACGATCCTGCCCTTCGGCTAATACTCGCCACTACATACTGTTGCTTACCAGCGGGTAAATTTACCGGGCACTCCGGCAACGAACCGCTCATTTTTCGCGGTTGAATGGCGAATAGGCTGCACCTTTACTGTGTCAAAGGCAATAACCGTACCCGAAATCCAATATCCGAACGTCCAACGTCCAATGTCCAAATCCAACCTGTGAATACCCATCCACCTATGAACACCTATCCAATTTATGAAAACCACTTTACTGCGTAGCCCTAGACAGTGAAGCTATTGAACCCGCCGCTGATCCCGGCGGGTTTCTTGTGTCTTTGCCGTGTAATTACCTTTACGTTTGAAACTAAACTTTCGGGGATGAATATTATTATCGCAGATGATTACCAGCCTATAAGGAAAGCCATTGCCGGGATCATTCTGACCGCCTACCCCGCCGCATCTATCGTACAGGTAGAAGATGGCCACACTCTGGTGGAACGGGCCTTGTCATCTCCCTGGGAGCTTGCGATTTCGGATATCGCCATGCCAGGCATGGATGGTTGGGAGGCACTCGCCCGGATTAAACGCCAGTTCCCCGGCAAACCGGTGCTCATCGTAACCCTCAGCTGGCAACCCGAGAACATCCTGCGATCGAAGAATACGGGCGCCGCCGGGTTCGTTCCCAAGCATCTGCTGTTTGAAGAACTGATCCCCGCCATCCGGACCCTTCTCAATGGAGGTACTTATTTCTCATCGACCCTGGATGGCGGCCCTACCGATCGCGATCCATCTCTATAAAAACGGGCGTCGCATCCAGCCGCAACGATATCCCGCCGGCCGTTTTCGTAAAAGACTGCGGCTGCCCTTCCAGCGTGCCGGCTGCCGGCCTGATCACTTTCGTTATTTTCCAACTGCTGTCGGGTAATGTAAAGAAATAAGCCCTATTAGATGGACTGGGGTCCAAAGGCCTGAACACGAACTGGTACCGGGGACAATACCATACGACCGCGATCCTTTTTTTATCATTCGCTTCGGAGAACCGGAAATCGTAGATAGTCGAGTCCCCTTTCGGATAAGAGCTGTCGGCATCAAAATAATAACCCGACAGCCATTGCCGCATGCTGGCGCCGTACCAATAAGTCAGCTTGGGCTTCAGCCGGGTGGGCCCTGCATAAGGCGTGGACCCGTTTTCGAACAATCCGCTGGTTGTGAAGATGCCGGGCGGCTGGCTGTCGTCAATATCGCTGTACATAAACCAGAAACATTTCTGTACGCCTGTCCCGAGCGCCAGCAGATAGCTGCGGATAAGGTAGTTGGCAGCCTCCTGCTGCGTCACAGACTCCGGGTTATAAGGTTTGGTATCCCATCCAATCTCCGTCAGCCATATGGGTTTGCCGGGCGCATGCTGCCGCGACCAGGCCACCATCTCCTTCATGTCCGGCACGAGGCTGCTCCATTCCGGTGCCACCGATACGCGCAGGTTCTCCCGCACCTTCCGGAAAGTGTAATAATGAGCGTTGATAATGTCGAAAGGCGCCCTGCCCGCATAGGCCACGATTTTCTCCAATGATTGCAGGTTACCCGTCAGCCCGCCGATGGACACCAGCATGTCCGGGTCGGCAGCCTTGATACCATACTGCCCCTTCATGCTGTCACTATTACCATCATACGCAGCATTCAATAGGGCGGCATATTGCTGCAGGCTCATATGAGCGCCCCAGTGTCCATCCGGTTCGTTATATACTTCGATAGCATCCATCAGGCGCAGGCCGGACAGTTTATCGGGGGTCCGAAGCCGGGCGGCCTCCGTTTTTCGGTGGCCATATCGCGCTGCCAGTTGATAGAAGAAAGAGGCGGCATCGGTATATTGGTCCGGGTGCAGGCCGTCCTGGCCTGAACTGGGCGCAAAGCTGCTATCCTTACCCATGACCCATGCCGGCGTCTGCTGAACGACGAACAATGATTTGATACCCTGGGAATCCAGCGCCCGGTACCAGGCATCATAGTTCATATAGCCTAATGCATTGGTAAAGTGGTACTGGTCTTTCTCCGGCTCCAGCCATCTCCATTTAGAATAATCCCTGATCCAGCCGGCTACCTTTTTGATATCGTGGGGATCTGCGGTACAGCCACTGACGTTTACCCCGAAATAATCATCCATGAGTATCCGGGGGTTATTGACCTGGGCCTTCGCCTGGCAGCCGGCGGCCGCCCAAGCCAGTACGATCACCAGCAGAAAGCCCAGCTGTTTCATGAACGCCCGGTCCTCCCTGACCGCCTCGATAGCAGGCTTACCCTGAAAGCTCTCCTGTTCGACGATGAACTCCGTCGTACCGCCTTTCCTGAGGGCCGCATTGACGATCTCCCCAACCGGCATGACGCCTTTGCCCAGGACGGTGCTGTCGTATCCGGCGCCTCTTTCCCCCGCACCGGCAGCGACCTGTACTTCATCTCTCACATGCAGTAACCGGAACCGGCCCGGATATTTCCTGATAAAATCCAAAGGGCTTCCGCCTGCGCCATACATATTGCCGATATCCAGTTGTTGTGTCACCAGCGCCGGGTCTGTATGCTGCAGGATAATATCATATAATGTCGTCCCGTTGAAAAAGGTCTCGAATTCCATGCTGTGATTGTGATAACCGAAAGTAAGCCCTGATTTCCTGCAATATTCTCCGCAACGATTGAATACCTCCAGGTGCCGCAGCAAAGTGTCGTAATCTTTGCGCCAGCTATCGGCGATGGAGGGCGTCACCAGGTAAAGCTGTCCTGCGTCGACCGCATCTTCCACGGTATACTTCCATTCGTCCGTAAATTCAGCGCGACCTTCGTCCCAATGATCGGGCCCGATGAAGACATGGCCGCTGACCATGGATATGCCCATGCCGGCAAGCATACTTTTGAACTCCGCTGCAGAATGACCATAGAACTTTCTTTTCCAATAACCGGCATGCTCAACCTTCCGCCAGCCCATGTCCGCCAGTTGTTGCAACGTGCCGGGCGCATCTTTGTTCATATCGGGCCGCACCGAATACAGTTGCAGGCCCGGTACACCTTTCTTCCTGTAAGCGGCACCCCGGACGACTGGAGGTACGAGGGACGCCGCCATAGCTGCAAATGATGTGGTCAAAAAACGTTTTCTCGAGATGGGCATAATACGGTGAATGATTATTGCTTCAGGGCCGGATCATTTTCCTTTTTCAGAAAATCCGCATGGGATAATGACGCTGCGTCCCAGTTCAGTATCGCTTCGTCGGGAACGACATCGACAGGTGTCTTCCAGGAAGTGGAGGTTTCATTATAAGCCAGATTGGATTGCAGGCTATAGCAGGAGATAATGGACCAGCGGGGATGCTCAGACAGATTTGCCTCCGAACGGTGCAGCAGGTTGCTGTGAAAAAAAAGGGCGTCGCCGGGATCAAGCTCAGCATAAACCAGGTCCATAGTCCCGAGAGCATTGTTCACCATCTGCATGTCCGCGCCTACCTGTTCGCCTGCAAACCCATGATTGACCCGGCCCATCTTATGGGACCTTTTTATCACCTGCAGACAGCCGTTGGCCTTATTGGCGGGCGTAAGCGCAATCATTACGCTGATCAATTCATCGGGGAACATAAACTGGTTTTTATACCAATAGCCGTAATCCTGGTGCCATTCCCAGGCGCCGCCTACCCTGGGTTCTTTTTGCATGAGTTTGGAATGAAAGTGACAAACCCTGGCCCTGTCGCCCAGTAACTGCTGTACGGCGCCGATCATCCGCTGGCTTCGGGTCAGGTACCCAAACACGTCATTGCCCGGTGTAAACCATAGGGATAATTTCGTCTTCTTCCCTGTTTGGTCATTCAGGTCCAGGGCGTTTTTCTGCATCGCTCCGTCGTTAAGAGCAGCGGAATATAACCTGGTGACTTCGGGCTCCGTGCAAAAGCCCTTTACGACAAAGTAGCCCTGGTCATGGTACACGGCTACCTGTTCAGGTGTCAACGTATGGCTCGGCATATAGGTAGTTTTATAGACCAACAAGTTACACCATTTCCTTATTTTCGCGCTACAAAACGATGGCTTATGTCGATACGCATTTTTGTAACAGGGGGCACTTTTGATAAAGAGTACAATGAATTGACGGGACAGTTATTCTTCCGGGATACCCATCTTCCGGAGATGCTCTCCCGCAGCCGGCATACGCTGGATGTGTCGGTACAGACGCTGATGATGGTGGATAGCCTGCTGCTGACGGACAAGGACCGGGCCAGGATCGCGGAAGAATGCCGGAATGCAAAGGAAGATCGGATCGTTATAACGCATGGGACGGATACGATGGCAGATACGGCGAAGGCTCTGGAAGGCCAGGTGGGGGGCAAGACGATCGTGCTGACGGGCGCGATGATCCCTTATACATTCGGCAGCTCGGATGGATTTTTCAACCTCGGCTGCTCACTGGCCTTTGTGCAGGCATTGCCAGCCGGGGTATATGTCGTCATGAATGGGCGGTATTTCCGGGCAGGCAAGGTGAGAAAGGATACCACCACGGGGAAATTCGAGGAATGGGATAGTTCTCATAATTGATACACCAGCGAAACAGCCGCCGCACTGTTCCATACTTTATCCGATCCCGGAAATACTTTTATGAAGCCATTGCTGATGCTGGGCCTTAATTGAAAATCTTTCCATCCGATACCGGCCAAAATGGTATACCCGACATCATACGGTGTAGCTGTCTGGTAAGTCCCGTCAGAAGAAGGCTGACCACCGAATTTGACCTTCTCGTTTATCGCCTGAGACGAATGCGTATACCCTTCCGCCAGTACTGTTCCTTTTTCATTACCCCGGATCCCTCTTGCCACATACAATCCCGCACCGGCAAAAACATGAAAAGGGCCGGCCGTCACTATTTTATACAGCACATTCACCGGCAGCCGCAAATAATATAAATGGATGTCCGCGTTTATAAAGCTCGAAATCCCGGGAGTTAAATAGGCTGCATTCAGATGGGCGCCATTGCCGAAGTACAACAAACCCGGTTCAACGGCCCATTTTTTACCTAAGGCAATGTCCGCTGCGACCCCGGCATGAAACGAGCTTATCGGGACATACTCCCCTGCCCAAAAATGGTTGGTACTAAAGGGCAATCTCCCTACTGTCGAAAGATTGACATCGTTATAGCCGCCCATGAACTCCAGCCGGATTTGTGCAAAGCCGGTCAGGGATGAAAGAAAGGGGATAAGGAAAAGGAGTTTTTTCATATAACCATTTCCCGGGATGACAAAACAGCGCAACAGATCGTTGCATCGGCTCACACGAACTTCTTCTTATCGGGGGTCCCATGCTTCTCGCGGAAATCCTTCGGCACGAGCCCCTTCCTTTTTTTGAAGATCCGGTTGAAATTGGTGAGACTGGTAAACCCGCATTCCTGCGCAATCTCCGCAATAGGGCTAATGGTGTCGATCAACAAACGCGATGCATGTCCGATACGGATATCATTCAGGTAATCCACGAAGGTGATCCCTGTCTTCGCCCTGAAGAACCGGCTGAACGCCGTTTCCGCCATCTCTGCCAGTTCGGCTGCCTCGGCCAGCCGGATGGTCCTGCTGAAATTTTCGTTGATGAAGGCGACGACCTTTTCTACCCGCTCGCTGTCATTGTAGATCAATTCGGTATTGTAAGTGACATCATCGCTTAACGTGCGGGAATCGGGTGACAGCGACAACTCATGCAGTACCGCCATCAGGTCCAGCACGGATTCGAAGCCTTCCTTCTCAGCCAGCGCCTTTAACCGGGGCGCGACCCGCTCGATCGTCCGGCGGGAAAAAGATACCCCTTTCAGCGACCGCTCGAACAGGTTGCGGATAAAATTCAGCTGATTGCGTTTGAGAAAGATCTCATGAAACAGATCGCGGTGGAACTGGATGGTGATCTCGAAGATGCTCTCGCTTTTACACTTATAGGTAAACCAGGCATGGGGAATATTGGGGCCTACCAACACCAGTTCAAAATTGTCGATCTCTTCGATGCTGCTGCCCACCACCCGCCGGACGCCACTGGCATTTTCGATAAAGTTCAACTCATATTCCTCGTGGTAATGCACAGGGAAATTAAACTCGGTTTTAAACCGGGCATAGATGGAAAAGCAATCGGCTTTTGTTAAAGGGGGGCTCTCTTTAAGGATCGATCTGGACATAGACTATGAATAAAAATAAGCTTTTTTTGCAGAGACAGTCAAAATATGACCGATCCCGGCCATCCCGATGAAGATAAAGCCCAGTGACACGAGCTGCGCCTGGGTAAGCGTCACGCCCCAAAAAATATGTCTGGGCGTGACCCGGATATATTCCACCCCGAACCGTTCGAGACCGACCATGACGGCATATATAAAGAACATCAACCCGGGGGTGGTCAACCGGCGCCGTAGCATCCAAAGTACAAGGAACAGTAGCCCGCAAACCAGGGACTCATACAACGAGGTCGGGAAGACTGCATCCGGCAGCACCGTGCAATAATCGAGATGGCACCCTTCTATAAAGACACCCTGACGGATGACATTGTGCGGATAATGGGCTGCCCACGCCCCATCCGGCAGCCACGACAGCCATGCAGGTTTCACCGCCCTATTGACGATACCCCAGTCGCCATCACCCGCCAGATGACAGCCCATCCGGCCGATGGCATAAGCCAGCATCATGCCGGGGCTTCCAATATCTGCCGCTGTCGCCAGCGAAATCCCCCGCCGTCGCAACATGACCAGGTAGGTGACAGCGCCGAATAAAAGCCCGCCGTAAAAGGTCAGCCCATGGTACCGGATCAGCCAGCGCCAAGGCTGATGCCACCATCCATAGGTGTCTTCCAGTTTGGCCAGTAACAGCGCGCCCGCAAAACCGATCAATCCGCAGCATAGCAGCAGCCTGTCCATCAGCCGGCCGATATGGAGCTCTGCCGGAACGGCATGTTCCATCGGACCGTTGGCGTCACTCTGATCTGGGCGCCCGTCCGACTTCCGCTGTTTCCGCCGAAACTCCAAAGTGAAGACTGCATACGCCGCCCAGAAGGCCAGTGCCATGAAAAACCCGAATGTCGGGACCGGCAGGTTGAGGCTCCAACCTGTCAACCAGCGTAGCAGATAGCTCAAGGTGGGGAACATGGTGGTGTAAAAATACGTCTACTTTTAATGCTATAGAAAACAATCAATTAGGCTTTAAAAATAAACATTTATAGTACTATTTTAGCATTACGAGTAAAAAACTTGCAAAATAGTGCCTTAAAAATTTGCTAAATCGTTTTTAAGATTTTACATTTATCCCGCCAGAAACTACTGACAGTAACTAACGATCACTTGCTATGAGAAAGATCTCCTTCGACAAGTTTGTCCTCCTCCTGCTATTATCAACTATAGCCTGCAAAAAAACCAGCGTTCTGAGTTCCACCGTGACGAGCAACCTGGACTCTACCACTGTTTTTACCGACAGCACCTACGCCATGCAGTTCCTTAATGGCATCTATGCGGCAGCAGGCTTTGCCACCGACCCTAAACGCTTTGTCTCCAACGGTGTGGGCGCCGGCCTGGATGCCGCCTGCGATGAGGCTGAAGGACCGAATCTCTCCAGTTCCAATGGCTTTACCATGTTCGCCACGGGTACTGTCAATCCCACCATCGTCCCTACCGACGCCTGGAGCACGCCCTATACCAATATCCGTGCGGTCAATCAATTTCTGACCCATCTGTACGAGATACCTTTCAACCCCACGCTGAAGCTCGAGACAAAGGCCGAAGCCCGGTTCCTACGTGCCTGGTATTATTTTATTATGCTGGAACACTACGGCGGCATTCCCCTGATCGGCGACTCCGTCTTCACGGCCTCGGGACCCCTGAATGTGACCCGCAGTTCCTTCAGCGCCTGCGTGAACTATATCACCTCCGAATGCGATTCGGCCGCAGCCTACCTGCCTGCTACCCAGAGCGGCGCCAATTATGGCCGCGCCAGTGCCGGCGCCTGTCTGGCGCTGAAATCCCGCTGCCTGCTTTTCGCCGCCAGCCCGCTGTTCCAGGGCGGCGGTATTGCCGCGGGAACAGCACTGGATTCCATCGTGGCCTATCCCGACAATGATGCCAACCGCTGGGTACTGGCCGCCAACGCCGCCATGGCTGTGATCAACCTGAATACCTACTCGCTGTTCGTAGATAGTATACCGGGAGAACCGGGTTATGGGTTTATGTATGTGTTCCTGCAGCGCTATAACCCCGAGTACATCTTCGCCAATATGATGGACGAGGGTAATAAATACCTTGAGGAACTCTGGGACGTGCCCTCCCGCGGCGGCAGCGGCGGCCCTCACCCTTACCAGGAGCTTGTCGATGCTTTCCCGATGAGCAATGGCCTGGCCATTACCGACCCCAACTCGGGCTACGATTCCACCCAACCCTATCAAAACAGGGACCCCCGTCTTTACTACACCGTCATTCACGATTCTACCATCCGCCCGATCTATGACCAGGCTGCCGCGCCGGTCGCGCTATACCTGAACGCCAACTACAACCCACCCATTGCTTCCAGCCAGGATGCCGTGTATACCGGTACGGCTACCGGATTTTATATCAATAAAATGCTGGACACGGCTGTGACCTGGTATGGTTTCAACGGATCGAACCGATCTCTGCCCCTGATGCGCTATGCCGAGATCCTGCTGAATTTCGCCGAAGCCACCAATGAAGCCTATGGCCCGACCCAGCAAGTCTACCAGGCTGTAGAGGCAGTCCGCCAACGCGCAGGCCTCCGGCCCTTTCAGCTGCCCACTGGCCTAAGCCAGGCCGATATGCGTTCGGCTATTCAGACTGAACGTCAGCTGGAATTCGCATTCGAAGGGCTCAGGTTCTTCGACGTCCGACGATGGCTGATCGCCGCCCAGACGGAAAGCCTCTATATGCACGGCATGGAGGTAGACCGGTCATCGGCAGCAGGGACCGTTTACAAAAGGTTCGGGGTCCGGCAACATAATTTCACTAAGGCCATGTATTTCTGGCCAATCCCCCTGGGGGAAATAGCCAAAAGCCCTAACCTGTTACAAAATCCGCTTTACTAACTCTAACGACTGAAGTCATGAGACGACTGATCAAAATCAACTGCGCCCTGCTGCTGGGCTTCATCCTCTTCTCCTGTAAAGTGGAGCATGCCACTCCGCCGAACGAACCGGTGAAAAATATCGCCGGTACCTGGGGCATCACCGATGCTACCCGGAACGGGACCGATCTGACCAGCGGGTTCGATTTTTCCCAATTCCGTATAGTGTTCACCGATAGCACCTACACCATCGACAGCCTGGTGCCTTTCATCGTCACCCATAACGGGAAATGGGCCTTCAATGACCCGCAATATCCGTTCAGCCTCATTTTTACGCCGACTGACAGCCCGAGCGTGTCGACCCCCTTCCTGTTCCCCGTGGCGAACGGAGTCCGTAACATCGTGCTGACCTTCAGTCCCGGCTGCCCCTCCAATACTTACCAATACACCCTCCAAAAGGTAAACTAACATGAAAAAATTAAGGCTACCTACCGGAAGAAAAGCATGGACCTGGCTGTGGAAGGTCGCGGTAACCGTGATCATCGGTGTCGTCATCGGCTGCAGCCTGACCATTAACAGCGTCACCCAGCCGGCCAGCGTGTCCGGCGGCGCCATCCTCCCGATCACCCTCAATGCCAACATTACTGCCAACGCGACCCAGAGCTCGGCCCTGGTGATCGCTGTGCTGGTACCCACGCTCTGGAATGCCTCCGCCAATACGACGATGACTTTCACGAGTGGTGTCACCACCGGCCCGCAACCTATGACCCTCATTCCGGTAGGCACCCCTTCGCCCAACGGAGGCGGTCTCAGCTGGCAGACCGACCTGCTGAATACTATCGGACATGCCGGCAACCTGATCCCGGAATACGAATGGATCGCCTTCCAATCCAACGCTCAATACACCGTCAACAACGGCGCCAACATCGACGTTGTGGTCAGCATCCAGATCAAGGTTCCCACGAACAATGTGTACTTCAATATGGCTTATGTGATTGCCGAAAGCACCGACGGTCTGCACAGTGGTTCCTCGGCCACCAGCTATTACGGTACTTTCTTCCCGGGGCCGGTCCGGGTGAACGGTACGGGTACCCTGCTGGATTTCGTGAACCCGCAGTTGTCTGTCATCATCCCGGGCTACTCAACGGACAACGATATCATCACCATCCCCTTCAACTCGACGGTTGCCGCTAACGGCCTCAGTCAGTCGACACAGGTCTACCTCTGCGCCACCGGCTATACGACTACCGGCGACAGCATCAAAGTCTGTGAACAGACCAGCAAGACGCAGCTGCAGGCGTTAGGGGCAGGTAACTGGCAGTTGGATATGTGGCCGCGGGGCTTCTTCGGGCTTTCACCCAGCCAGTCGCTCGATAGCATAGAATATTTCTTTACCGACGTCACCGGCGCAACCAAAGTAGGTTATGGCGCCGGCTCGTCCCCCTTTTCCTTCACCTTCGGTTGCCAATGATCTATTCAATCTTTTTTATATGCTTCAACAAAGCTTAACAAGATATCTGGCCGTCCTCACTACACTGCTCCTGCTGTCGGTCCAACCGGGCACGGCGCAAAGTCCTTCGGCCCCCCCTGCGCATACTGCCAATGCCTCAACCCATTACGTCGGGGGCATCGTGACAGATGAATACGGCAAACCCCTCTCCGGCGTCTACGTGCAGACCAAAGGAGAAAACAACATTGCCTTCACCGATACAGAAGGCCACTTCCACATCGAAACATCCCTGGGTAAAATGCTGGTGTTCAGCCATCCTCAGTTCGATGTTATGGAGTACCTGCCCCGCGCGGATACCGTGCTGCCTATCCGGATGACGACCCGATTTCTTCATACGCCGGCAGCCAATGCAGCCACTTCCGTAGAGCAAAAAGATACTATTTTCATCCCGGACCCGGCAGGCGAGCCTATCGATGTACTGTACGGACGGACTGACCGCGAGAGCTTTCTCGGTTCCATCTCCACGGTAGACCGCAAAGCCCTGGAAGCCACACCGGCAAGCAACTACCTTTTCGCTCTCCAGGGTCGTCTGACGGGGTTGAATATTGCCCAGACTTCGGGCTACGAGTCAATGGGCCTGGATTCGCTGGTCACGGCGGAGCTGCTGGGGAATGTCCCTAACAATACGACCGGCGGAGGCCCCACCGACAACTCCCAGTTCAATATCCAGCTGCGGGCACATGCCGGCAGCTCCGGCCAGAGCCCTATCGCGATCGTCGACGGCGTCCAGCGCGAGCTGTATTCCATCGACCCCCGGACTATTCAGTCGGTATCGATCCTGAAAGATCCGCTGTCCGTTCTTCTTCTGGGCCAGAACAGCAGCCGCGGCGCCCTGATCGTCACGACCAACGAACCCCGCATGGGCCCGACCCGGCTGAATGTCACGGCGGAATCGGGGACACAGACGGCCCTGGGCCTGCCGGCGCCCCTGCCTGCTTACCAGTATGCCTACCTGCTGAATGAGGCCTTGCAGAACAACGGGAAATCTCCGATCTATAGCCAGGCCGATTTCGACGCCTATCGCTACCATACCGATCCCATCGGCCATCCCGACGTAAATTGGTACCACACTATTCTGCGCAGCGCCCCGACACTGTCCCGTCTGAACCTCGATGCCTCCGGCGGATCGGCCATCGCCCGGTATGTGATCGACCTGAGCTATATGAACAACCAGGGAATGTTCGCCACCTCCGACGCCAACCAATACAATACCAATGTGGGCCTGCAACGATACCTGCTGAACACGAAGGTGGATGTGGACGTCAATAAGTATTTTACTATTCGCCTGCAGGTGATGGGCCGGGTGCAGGACGGCAACCAGCCCGGCGTCACTTACAATACGGTCCTCAACAATCTCCTGAGCACCCCCAACAATGCCTATCCGGTCCTCAACCCGAACCACAGCTATGGCGGCAACGCCAACTATACGCAAAACCTGCTGGCCATGGTGGAAGCCTCGGGTTATACCCTGGACCATCTGAAAGACGTCCTTTCCAATATGGAGTTGAAATACAGCCTGGATAAGGTCACAAAGGGGCTATGGGTCAAAGGGTCCGGCAACGTATCGGTGCAATCGGAGACCAATATGAACCGAAGCCTGCAAACGCCGGTGCAGGCGCTGGTCGTCCAGTCCGCGGGCGATACCAACTACAACAATTACGGCGCATCGGTGGCCGAGGACAACCATTACCAAACCGCCTCCTGGGCCCGCTATCGGTACGTACAATTGGCAGCCGGCTACGACCGTCGCCTGGGTGATCATTCCATCAACGCCGAACTGCTGTTCGATCAAAAACGTTCGCTCCTCAATTACGACCTCCCGGCCGATCTGACCAATTTCGGGGGTAAGGCAGCCTACAGTTTTAAAGATCGCTATTTCCTCCAGGGAGCAGCCGACTATAGCGGCTATAGCCGTTATGAGCCGGGCCATCAGTATGGTCTTTTCTATGCCGGCGGGGCCGGATGGGATATCTCCCGTGAAGCCTTCTTCCGCAATCTCCTGCCTGTGATCGACCACTTAAAGCTGCGTGCGACCTATGGGCTGACCGGTAACGCCAATGTCGATTATTACGGCTACTATATCTGGAACGAACACTTTGCGGGCTCTCCGGGCAACTATGGCCTGGGCAGCAACTATAGCGGCGCCTCGAACAGTCTCCTGGAAGGCGGTCCTCCAGGGTCACAATTCCTGGCCAATACCAACGCCACGTGGGAGCGGGCGGATAAATTCGACGGCGGCATCGACTTGGGCTTCCTGCACGACCGCTTGCTGCTGACGGCCGATTACTACCATGAACGTTATTTCGATGTGATGCAGGACCGCGGAGATAATGTAGCACTGGTCGGGATCAACTACCCGGCAGAAAATATCGGCGTCGATCTCTACCAGGGCCTCGAGCTCGAGCTGACTTACCAGGACCGCGTCGGCCGCGTGAACTATTTTATCTCCGGCAACGCCGCCGCCCAGCAATCGAAGATCATATACATGGACGAGCAATACGAGCAGAATTCCTGGAATGTTCACACCGGAAGGCCTGTCAATCAAATGTTCGGCTATGTCGCGCAAGGACTCTTTCAAACGGCTGCCGATGCTGCCGCCAGCCCTTCCCTGCCTGGCTATACCCAGCAGGCCGGGGATATCAAATACAAGGATCTCAACCACGACGGCTCGATCGACCAGTTCGACCTGGCCCCGATCGCCAAAGCCCGTCCGCTGGTGATCTATGGTCTCTCCGCCGGCGTAAACTACCTGGGCTTCGAGCTCAGTGCCCTCCTGCAGGGTGACGCCAACCGGGTGGCCTATGTCGATCAGCCCTTTTACAACTTCGGCTTTCTGAGCCAGAGCAATACTTATTCCCAGGCTTATACCCCGTCCCTCGGCCGGTGGATCCCGGAAAACGGTACCTCTGCCACCGCACCCCGGTTGACGGCCGGCGGAAATACCTCTAACGGCGAAGGGTATCCGTTCAATACAGTGGCGAGCTCGTACTGGGTGCACAATGGTGATTTCTTCCGGGTCAAGAACGTCAGTCTGAGCTATAACCTGCCGTACCGCTGGCTGCGACGGGCCAAAGTAGGCGACGTCAAGATATTCGTCAACGCGCAAAACCTCTGGACCTGGGCGGCCTTCCACGGGATGGACCCGGAAGTATCGCTGCCCAATTATCCGCTGCAACGCGTACTGAATGCGGGGATAAACGTCAAACTCTAACGATAAAATCATGTCATTGATGAAACTTTGGAATCATACAATACTTGCGCTGGCCGGCATAACGACCGTCCTGGTTTCCTGCCAAAAGCAATACGAGCCGGTCCCGGTGGAGCAGACGACGCTGGCATACGCCTTCAATACCCAGGATTCTGCGGGTGTAATGGCACTGGATTACCTGTCGGGCTGCTACCTGGAAACGTTTATGAACGGCCACAACCGCATTGGCAACATTGACTATCTCGACGCCGCCTCTGATGACGCCATATCGGCTTCGCTGACTGTTTCCAGCGTGCAGCAGATAGCAACCGGAGCCTATTCCGCCGCCACTCCCAACGCCGACGACGATTGGACCCACATGTATGCCGCCATCCGGGATAACACCATTTTTATCAATGATATCTACCGCGTTCCCCTGAATGAAAAACTGCCTAACGGTCAGCCGGCACTGCCTTCCTACCGATCGGAGGCCCGGTTCCTCCGCGCCTGGGCATATCTCGAACTGGTAAAACGTTATGGCGGCGTCCCCCTGCTGGGCGATACGGTGTTCACAATCACCACACCTGCCCAGGTGCCGCGCAATTCCTTTTCCGATTGCATCAACTATATCGTCAGTGAATGCACTGATATCCAGGACAGCCTGCGCACTGTTGCCATGATCACGGGAGCAACCTATGGCCGCATTACCCAGGGCGCAGCCCTGGCGTTGAAGACCGAAGCCCTTATGCTGGCAGCGAGCCCGCTGTACAATGGCGGCAACATTGCCCCCTCCAATCCCCTCACCGGCTACACCAACTACGATGCGACCCGCTGGCAGCTGGCGGCGCAGGCGGCACAGGCTGTCATCAACTCCGGCATTTACAGCCTGATGTCTAACTTCGAAGATGTCTTCACCACGCAGGCACAGCCGGTAGGCGCCAATACGGAATCCATCTTCTGGATGCAGGTCGGCCAGAACACCAGCGTGGAGACGGACAACTCGCCGATCGGCTACAGCTCGGAAGGCGCCAGGGGCTATACCAGCCCGACCCAAAACCTGGTCGACGCCTTCCCTACGGATTCAGGCTATGCCATCACCGACGCCGCCTCCGGCTATGACCCTACCAACCCATATAATAACCGGGATCCCAGGCTTACCGCGACGGTCTTCTGTAACGGCGTCTCCCTTTGGCTCAACCGGTATGTCCAGACCTACGACGGCGGGCTCGACAAGCCGGGCGGCACGGTCGTCCAGACAAAAACGGGGTACTATATGCGTAAATTTATGGGGCCCTTTGAGCAGGTTACAGGCTCGCCCCAGTTCGGCAGTACGGTCCATGATTGGATCTATTGCCGGTATGCCGGTATCCTGCTGGATTATGCCGAGGCAACCAACGAATTTTCCGGCCCTTCCACCGCTGTCTATAACGTCCTGTTCCAGCTGAGACAGCGGGCAGGCATCTTCCCCGGCCCCAATGGCTACTACGGACTGCCTATGAATATGGACCAGCCTACCATGCGCGCCGCTATTCAGAACGAACGCCGCTGCGAGATGGCTTTCGAAGAACAACGCTTCTTCGATATCCGCCGCTGGCAGATCGCCGCGGCAGCCTACAATACGGCCCCGCTGGTGGGAATGGATATCCAGTCACAGTCTAATCAGCCGTTGACGTACAACCGGGTGCCTGTCCTTACTACCGCTTTTAAGGTACCCAGCATGTATCTCTATCCCATTCCCTATTCTGAAGTGGTTAAAAATCCGCAAATGCAACAAAACCCGGGCTGGTAATCTGACGATACAATAACCATCTAATCTCCGATATATGAGTAAAATATTACGATATCTCCCGATGCTCTGGCTGGCTGTGATCCTGGCTGCCGCCCTTCCGGCCAGTGCCCAGGTGCAGGCGCCAAAGAAAATAGTGTCCGGCATTGTGCGCGACTCCATCGGTCCGCTGGCCAAGGCTACGATCAGTGAAAAGGGTATGCCTGCCAATGCCACCAGCTCCGGTCCCGATGGGGCGTTCCACCTGACGCTGAAAGGGGCTTCGTCGACGATTATCATCAGCTACGTGAATTTCGTCTCCCAGGAGCTCAGGATCAAAGACCCCTCTGCCCCGGTCAGGATCTTTCTGAAACCCAATGACAAAGGATTGGAAGAAGTGACAGTGATGGGCTTTGGAAACGTGAAGCAACGGGCTACCGAGACCGGTGCGACCAGCTCGATCAACGCCAAAGAGATCGAGGACGTACCGACGTCCAGCGTCCAGAATGCCCTGGTAGGTGAAGTCTCGGGTTTTGTGGCCGTCCAGCGCTCGGGCCAGCCCGGTGTCAGCGCTGCCGATTTCTATATCCGTGGGGTTTCCTCGCTGAACGCCGCGGCTAACCAACCGCTGATCCTCGTGGACGATATCGAATATACTTATGACCAGCTGATGCAGATCAACGTCAATGAGATCGAAACGATCACCATCCTGAAAGATGCGTCCTCCACCGCCATCTATGGCATCAAAGGCTCCAGCGGTGTAGTGCTGGTGACGACCAAACGCGGCGTAACGGGTAAACCCCATTTCGACGTCCGTCTCGAGACCGGCGCCCAGGGCCCTGTGATCACCCCGAAATTCCTGGACTCGTATCATTCCGCCATGCTGGCGAATGAGGCCTATAATAACGACGGTCTGACCCCGCTGTATACCGCCGCAGACCTGGCTGCCTTTAAAGCCAACAATGACCCCTATGGCCATCCCAATGTCAATTGGTATAAAGCCATTATGGCGCCTGTCTCCGAACAGGCTAACGCCGACCTGGATATTTCCGGCGGCACGTCGAACATCAAGTATTTTATCAATGGGGGCGCCTTCACCCAAAACGGGACGGTCCGCAGTTTCTCGACCGATGCGCAAGGCATCAACAGCAACTATTTTTACAACCGCTATACCCTCCGGAGCAACCTCGATATCCAGGCTACCCGCAACTTCTCCCTCCGCGTTGATGCGACGACAAGGTATATGGATATCAACCAGCCCTTTGGAGTGAATGTCATCGGCGATATCTATAACTACCAGGATTATCACCCTTTTTCCGCACCCTTTATCAACCCCAACGGCAGCTACGCCTACGCGTTTGACACCCAAAGCCAGCTACCCACGCTGAACGCCCTCCTGGCCACGCAGGGCTATACCCGTGACCGCCGCACCGACTTCAACGTCCTGGCCGGCTTCACCGAAAAATTGGGCGATATCACCCCGGGCCTGCAGCTGACGGGCCGCGTCGCCTATGCCAGCCAGGAAGAGAACGTACTGAACCTCTGGACCGCTTTCAACAATCCCCCATCCTATCATTATAACCCGGTCGATCAATCCTACACACGGAATACAGGCCCTAACGGCGGCGGCTATGTTCTTGGCCCCTATCTGCAAACTGCCGGTACCGATATTGACAACCAACGCACGAATATCCAGGTCTTCCTCAACTACGACCGGTTGTTTAACGCAGCCCATCATGTCAATTCCCTCCTGCTCTGGAACGTAGACAATTTCCGGGACGACGAGGGATCGACTGAGGCATTGAGCGGGATATATGCGCTCGGCGTCCCGCAAAAAACTGAAGGCTTCTCGCTGAAGATGGGATATGATTACAAACAACGCTATCTGGCCGACTTTAACGCGGGCTATAATGGTTCCAGCCGTTTTGGCTCGGGCCACCAGTTTGGATTCTTTCCCGCCGGAGGCATAGGCTGGAATGCGGCAAAAGAGAATTTCTGGATCCCGCTGCAGCATACCATCAGCCTGGCAAAGCTGCGGGCATCCTATGGCGTAGTAGGGTCCGATGTAGCACCGGGTAACCAATACCTATACCAGCAGGTCTACAATTCCGGCCCCAATTACAGCTTTGGCCAGTCGCCGCAGGACGTGGGGACTATCTACGAAGGCGCGCTCGGCAACAATAACGTGACCTGGCAAAAATCCCGGAAATACGATATCGGGCTGGACCTTAATATGTTCGGCTCCAAGCTGACCTCGACCACTGATTATTTTCACGAACATGTCTACAACCAGCTGGTGACCCCGGCCAATACCCCCCTGATCCTCGGCATTAACCTGTCGCCTACCAATGTCGGTATCACCCGCAACGTGGGCTGGGAAGAGACCCTGATGTATCATGACAAGATCGGCAAAGTAACCTACAGCGTGGGTGTCGTCTATACGCATAATCACAACAAGATCCTTTACGAGGCCGAAGCCTATCCCGCCTATCCGTGGCTCGCTGTGACGGGGCACCAGATCAACCAACCCTTCGGCTACGTGTCCGAAGGCTATTATTCCGCCGCGGATGCGGCGAACCCCAAAGTGGCGAAACCGAATACGGCGATCCCGATCCAGGCAGGAGACCTCAAGTACAAAGACCTTAATGGCGATGGCGTCATCGATCAAAACGATGAGAAGGCGATCGGCAATCCGAATGTGCCGAATACGACTGTCGGCCTGCCGATAAAGCTGGGCTACGGTCATTTTAGCCTCAGCGTGCTGTTCCAGGGCGCCTTCGACTACAGCCTCTACCTGTATGGCACGGCGATCGAGCCGTTCCAAAGCCAGTGGCAGCCGATACACGAACACGCGTGGACACCGGCCACGGCGGGCAGCGCGGATTTCCCGCGGCTGACGAGCAACCCGACGACTATCAATAGCCCCGCAGTCTATTCTTCTACTTTCTGGCTGGTCAATGCCTACTATATCCGGCTGAAAAGCCTGGACCTGAATTACAGCCTTTCCCCCAAGGCATTGCCTTTCCATATCCACAGCGCGCGGATCTACCTGAGCGGCTATAACCTGTTTACCCGGAGCAACGTGATACGTAGATACCAGCAGGATCCTGAGGTCCAGTCCAATACGGTGGGCAGTGCTTACCTTAATCAAAGAGTCCTGAACCTTGGCCTGCAAGTAGGATTATGATCAACCACAAAAAATGAAAACCATTGACTATGAGGATCTGGCCGTACGTACTCGTTTATTTCCCGGTGATCGTCACAACAGCACAACGGCCGCCAAAAGTTAAACAGCCCGTAGACTATGTCAACCCGTTTATCGGCGCCAGCACGGATGCGGAAAAAGCCGGCGTCAGCCACGGCCTGGGCAAGACCTTTCCCGGCGCCGCGACGCCCTTCGGCATGGTACAGGTGAGCCCCAATACGATCACGGGCGGCGACAATGGTTCGGGTTATAGCTATGAACATACGAGCATAGAAGGATTTGCCTTTACGCAGCTGAGCGGCGTAGGCTGGTATGGCGACCTCGGCAATTTTCTGGTGATGCCCACTACCGGTCCGCTGCATACGAGTGCGGGGTCCGCAGCCGCGGGGGGCCCCGTCGAAGGCTACCGTTCACCCTACGACAAGTCCAGCGAAAAAGCCAGCGCCGGCTACTACTCCACATTCCTGACCAAATACAAGGTAAAGGCCGAATGCACGGCGGCGCCACACAGCGGCATGCTACGCTTTACCTATGATAAAGGTGGCCCGGCCCGCATCCAGATCGACCTGGCCCGCAGAGTGGGGGGGACCAGCACCCTGCAGGAAGTACATGTCGTGGACGATCACAGCATCGAAGGCTGGATGCAATGCACTCCGGAAGGAGGCGGCTGGGGCGACGGCGACGGGCATGTGTCCTATACGGTGTATTTCCACGCCGAGTTCAGCAAACCCTTAAAAGACTACGGTGTGTGGTCGGCCACGATCCCTGACGGCTGGACCCGCAAACGAGAAGATGTGGAAAGCGTCAGGTATCAGCAATGTATCGCTGCTGCCACTATCACACGGGGAACACGTGCACAGCAAGGTAAGCATCTGGGATTCTTTACCGGGTTCAATACCCGGCCGGGAGAACAGGTGACCATGAAGGCAGGCATCTCCTTCGTTGACATCGAGGGCGCCCGCAACAATCTGAGAAGCGAGATCCCAGGCTGGGATTTCAACGCCATCCACCGGCAAGCCGTCGCCAGATGGTCCCATGCCCTGGACAAGATCAGGATCACCGGCGGCACGGAAGAAGAAAAGAAAGTGTTCTATACCGCGCTCTATCATACGCTGATCGACCCGCGTATACTGACCGACGTGGATGGCCGATACCCCGGCGGCGACGGTCGGGTCCACCCACCTGCCGTATACACCAGGCGGACGGTCTTTAGCGGCTGGGATGTGTACAGAAGCCAGATGCCGCTACAAACAATCATCAACCCTTTGGTGGTCGACGATATGATCCGCAGTCTGATCGATCTTGCCGACGAAAGCGGGCGGCAGTACCTCGAACGCTGGGAGCTGATGAATGCCTACTCCGGCTGTATGATCGGCAACCCCGCCGTGATCATGATCGCCGACGCCTATGCCAAAGGCATCCGGGATTTCGATCTGAACAGGGCCTACCGATATTCTGTGAATAGCTGCGAACGCTATGGCAACGGCGACCGCGGCTGGTCTTATATATCTGATCCGGATGATCACAGCGGGACCTCCTACGGCTCTGCGCCGTTCGTGATCTCGAATACGCTGGAAAACGGCTATTCGGAATGGTGCCTCTCGCGTCTTGCCTCGGCGCTGGGACATACTGCGGACTCGGCCCGCTATGCTGTCCGCGCCGAAAGCTACCGGAATATCTGGGATGATTCTGTCGGGTGGTTCCGGCCGCGCAGGTCGGACGGGTCATGGGAGCCATGGCCCCGTGAAGGCCGCCTCAAACAATTCTACGGTACGGTGGAAAGCAACCCTTACCAGCAAGGCTGGTTCGTGCCTCACGATGTCCCCGGCATGGTAGCGCTGATGGGTGGCAGGGAGAAAGTGATCGCCGACCTGCAGGACATGTTCCAAAAAACGCCGGACAATATGCTATGGAACGACTATTATAACCATTCCAACGAACCGGTACACCACATACCCTTCCTCTTCAACCGTCTCGGCGCGCCCTGGCTGACCCAGCAATGGACCCGCCAGATCTGTACCCGCGCCTATCACAATAGCGTAGAAGGATTGGTAGGTAATGAAGACGTGGGCCAGATGTCTGCCTGGTATGTGTTAGCCGCCAGCGGATTGCATCCGGTATGTCCCGGTGATACCCGGTATGAGATCACCAGCCCGGTGTTCTCACGTGTCGTCATTCAACTGGACAGCACCTATGCCAGCGGCAAGACATTTACGATCATCGCCCGCGATAACTCGCCCGAAAATATTTATATTCAATCGGCAACCTTAAACGGAAAACCCTATCCTTTGTGTCACATCGACCACGCGCAAATTGCGGCGGGCGGGATACTGGAATTGATGATGGGCCCCGGGCCCAATAAAAATTGGGGACTATGACATTCAGAACGGCTTTCTTTTTTGCACTGGCCTTCGGCCTGGCCGGAGCCCAGGCCCAGGATCTCGTACACTATGCCCATACCCTGCAGGGCACGGCATCGGACTTCGGGCTGAGCTATGGAAATACTTATCCCGCGACGGCACTCCCCTTTCCCATGAATGCCTGGAGCCCGCAGACGGGCAAAGACGGCGACGGCTGGAAATACCAGTATGCAGCGGACAATATCCGCGCCTTTGGAGAAACGCACCAGTGCAGCCCCTGGGTGGGCGACTATGGCGTATTCTCACTGATGCCGGTACCGGACAGTGCCGAGACCGATGCCGAAAAACGCGCCACTCCTTTCAGCCACCAAAACGAGATCGGCGAACCCGGCTATTATAGTGTAAAACTGAACAATGGCATCCGGGTGGAGATGACGCCTACCGAACGTGGCTGCCATATGCGCCTGTCCTTTTCCGGGAAGGCAAAAGCCCGCTCTGCCTATGTGATGCTCGACGGTTATACTAAACTCAGCGACATTCATATCGATCCCGACCGGCATGCTATTACCGGCTGGGTGAATAACGGACGCTGGACGCTGGCCGGTTTCCGCAATTACTTCGTGATCGTCTTCGACAAGCCTTTTCTTTCCTATGGCTCATGGGAGAATGTGCATGGGTCGCTGTCCGCCGGAAAAAAAGAAGACCAGGGCGAAGGTGTGGGCGCCTTTGTGCAATTTGCCAAAGGGTCGGTCGTGGAGGCGAAGATTGCATCGTCGTATATCAGTCCCGAACAGGCCGAAGTGACCTTGCAGCGGGAGTTGGGCGGGTTCGCCTCTTTTGACGCGACGCACCGGGCGGCTGATGAGGTCTGGAATACGCTTTTTAAACGTGTACTGGTAGAAGGCGGAACGGAAGACCAAAAGGCCACCTTCTATTCCTGTCTGTTCCGCGCCAGCCTTTTTTCACATACCTTCTTTGAGTACGATAAGGATGGCAATCCCTGCTATTACAGCCCCTATGACGGACATATCCATACCGGCTATATGTATACGGATAACGGCTTTTGGGATACTTTCCGGTCGCAGTTCCCTTTGACAGATATCCTGCATCCCACCCTGCAGGGACGATATATGCAGGCGCTGCTGGCGGCACAACAACAATGCGGCTGGCTGCCGGCCTGGTCGGCGCCTTCCGAGACGGGCGGCATGCTGGGCAACCATGCCATCTCCCTGCTGACCGATGCCTGGGCCAAAGGCATCCACGCCTTCAACCCCGATTCTGCCCTGAAAGCCTATGCGCATGAGGCGATGAATAAAGGACCGTGGGGCGGCGCCAACGGTCGCATCTTCTGGAAAGAGTATTGGGAGTTAGGCTATGTGCCCTATCCAGAGTCTCAGGGGTCGACAGCCCAAACGCAGGAATACGCTTACGATGATTTCTGCGGCTATAACCTGGCGCGGATGACAGGCAATACCTTCTACGAACAGATCTTTGCGCGCTCGATGTACAATTACCGCAACGTCTTCGATACTTTGACAGGTTTCATGCGGGGGCGGCAGGTCAACGGGCAATGGACACCCGACTTCGATCCCCTGGCCTGGGGCGGACCCTATACGGAAGGGAATGCCTGGCATTACAATTGGTCGGTATTCCACGATGTCCAGGGGTTGATCAACCTGATGGGCGGAGAAGCGAAGTTTGTAGCCAAGATGGATTCGGTATTCACTCTTCCCAATAAGGTTGTCTATGGCACCTATGGCGGCATGATCCATGAAATGAAGGAGATGGTCATCGAAAATATGGGCCAATATGCGCAAGGCAATCAGCCGATCCAACATATGATTTATCTGTACAGCTATGCCGGCCAGCCGTGGAAGACGCAGCAGCATATCCGCGAGGTGATGGATAAACTGTACAATGCCACAGAGAAAGGCTATCCCGGCGATGAAGACCAGGGCGGCATGTCTTCATGGTATGTACTGAGCGCTATGGGCATCTATGCCGTGTGCCCCGGGACGGATCAGTATGTACTGGGGAGCCCCGTCTTCAATAAGGTCACCCTCACCCTGGAGAACGGCCGGCAATTCATTATCGAAGCTGCGAATAACAGCAAGACGAATGTGTATATCCAATCGGCTACGCTCAACGGAAAGCCTTATACGCATAACTGGATCACCTATCAGGATATTGTGTCAGGTGGCATCTTGCATCTGGACATGTCTGCCCAGCCGAATGAGCACCGTGGCATCGCACCCGAAGACAAACCTTTTTCCGTATCCACTTCTCAGGCGGCTGCGGAGGTGGGGGCTGCGGTTGTGGGGGGTACGGCGGTTGCTGTGGCGTCTCCGGCTGCGTCCCATACCCCGCTGACGCTGGCCTCACCGCTGCAAAGCAATATGGTGATCCAGCAAAACAAACCCTTTACCATCTGGGGCCATACGACTCCGGGCGATGCGGTTCGGGTGGCCGCCGATTGGTTGCCCGGCCCTGTCACCGTGAATGCCGACACTGCCGGCGCCTTTTCCGCCATCGTAGCCGTTCCCGCAGCAAACAGGGGCGACTATCGCGAGCATTCACTGACAGTGGCTTGCGGTAGCGAGCTCACCACCCTCTCGCACCTGCTGATCGGCGAGGTCTGGCTTTGCAGCGGCCAGTCGAATATGCAATTCAGTATGGCTACGGTGCTGGACTCGACGGCTGAAATCGCTGCCGCCCATT
>Ga0302325_10004589_pt1 | contig 31835 bp, 22 predicted proteins | sample Palsa_T0_2_FD_201948 | JGI IMG/M metagenome (GOLD analysis project Ga0302325, IMG submission 201948) | Peat permafrost microbial communities from Stordalen Mire near Abisko, Sweden - Palsa_T0_2 | ecosystem: Environmental > Terrestrial > Soil > Palsa > Peat permafrost | place: Sweden: Abisko... | reverse complement strand
CTCATCGCCAAGGTAGCCGCCTTGCCGCCCATCTTCAGGCCGTTCCGTTGGCTGCATGCCTTCGGGTCTTGGCTCCCGGCGTGGCGGGCGCCCCGATCCAGCGTTATTTGATGCGTTATTTCGTTGGATGCCACCATTGTTTCCACGGCCGCCATTGCCGCCGTTGCCGCGACCGCCATTACCACCGTTGTTTCCATTGCCGTTCCCGCGGTTATCGCGCCGCATTCCACCCTGTTGTTGTCCGTTCCTGCGCTGACCGTCGCTGTTACCGCGACCGCCACTGTTCCTGCCACCCTGGCCATTCCCATTGGAACTAACGGCAGCAGCCGGTATATCCATTGAAATACCGCCATACAGTACGTGCGGATGGTCTTCCACAACCGGGATCTGCCGGGAAATGAGTTTCTGGATATCCCGCAGGAATTCCTTCTCGTCGAGGTCACAAAAGGATAGGGCAATGCCGCTGGCCCCGGCCCTACCGGTCCTGCCTATACGGTGGACATAGGTTTCCGGAACATTGGGCAGCTCGAAGTTGATGACGTGCGTCAGCTCGTCGATATCAATGCCGCGGGCTGCTATGTCTGTGGCGACCAGGATGCGCGTCTGCCTGCTCTTGAAGTTTTCCAGCGCCCTTTGCCGCGCGTTCTGCGACTTATTGCCATGGATGGCTTCGGCCCGGATACCCGCGCGTGCAAGGCCCTGGGCAACCTTGTCGGCACCATGCTTGGTCCGCGTGAACACGAGGGCCGTGGGGATCTCGCTTCCTTTCAGCACATGGAGCAGCAGGCTCCGCTTGTCTTTCTTATCGACGAAATAAATGGATTGTTGTATCGTCTCGGCTGTGGTAGAGGCCGGCGTCACCTCCACCTTGGAGGGGTTCACCAAAATGGAACCGGCTAATTTCTGGATCTCGGGCGGCATCGTCGCCGAGAAGAAGAGCGAATGTCGCTTGGCCGGCAGCTTCGCGATTATTTTACGGACGTCGTGTATGAAACCCATGTCCAGCATCCGATCGGCTTCGTCGAGCACGAAATAGCGGATATCCCTGAGGTTGAGCAGTTTCTGGTCACAAAGATCGAGCAGCCGGCCGGGAGTGGCTACGAGGATGTCTACCCCCTGCCGTAAAGCCTGTACCTGCGCGTTCTGCGGCACACCCCCAAAGATCACTGTGTGGCGGAGCCCCGTATGGCGGCCATAGGCCGCAAAACTTTCGTCTATCTGGATAGCCAGCTCACGGGTAGGAGTAAGTATCAAAGCACGGATAGGGCGTGGACCGCCGCGATGAGTGGAATCTATAAGATTCGCCGTGTCTTCACACATTAACTGTAAAAGAGGAAGAGCAAAAGCTGCGGTCTTTCCGGTGCCTGTCTGGGCACAGCCCAACAGGTCTTTGCGTTCGAGTAGGATGGGTATGGCTTGCTCCTGGATTGGTGTAGGAACTGTATACCCTTCATCATTCAAAGCCCTTAACAAAGGCTCAATGAGATTGAGGTGTTGAAATGACAAAATAATTCTATTTAGATTGAAAAATTGCCCGTCTATTCAGCAATATCCTTCAGGAGTATATACAGAAGGTTGTCACGAAAGTGATTAGAAAGGAGTAATACGGTTGCAAAATTACAAAATCTTTCCAAAAGGGCGAAAATAAAATATTTTATAAAAAAATGGTCTTTTTCGACCGCGCTTCAAAATATATCCTATATTTGTCCTGTTAACGGTTCACAACATGCGCCGCCCCCCAGGTTAAGGCTCCCGATTCAATAAAAGGCGGCTCACCGTTAACCCCGACAACAGGTCATAGTAAGCCTGTGTTGGCGGGATTGGTTACCAGTCGTAGCGGGTAACTGGTCTGCAAAGACTGTCCGTAAGGCGCTGTAGTCGCCTCCCGATAAGATTTTCTAAATGCTAAAGTTTGGTTGGAACAGCAAGGACACAGTTCTTGACAGATCCCTATGTCTATAGGGGCCTCGATAGGATAAGGTTTAAAGGGCCGCCTCATTTCTATGAGGGGGCTTTTTTTATTCCTGCTGGCCGTTATAAAAACTTATATAGAATTTCCCCTCCACGGAATAATAATAAGACCGCTCAACCCGCGACCACTTGATCGGCGCGCCCAGGTCTTTTAATACCTTCAGGTATTCATACAAACTTCGTTCGGAAATACCCATTTTCCGGGCAAATTCACGCGGAACACCCGTTCCCTTCTGACGGATAAACAAGTCTAGTTTGAGGAGTAAGCTCAGGTAATGCTTCATAATTGGCAATTGTAAGCGCTACCTCTCAGAAAACACTAAAATACGTGTCAGTCGAAACTATCCAAAACAGCGGCCCAAAAATGTACTCCACTTAAGAGATAACACTAGCCACAGCAACAAACTTTCTCCTAGTCATAAGATTCCATAAGCCTCCCTAACCTGCCGTTAGATCAGCATCCGTAAAGGCTCTTCCAGGAATGCCTTCACCGTTTGCAGGAACGCAGCCCCCGTAGCTCCATCCACTACCCGATGATCACAACTCACCGTTAGCTTCATCACATTACCGGGTACTACCGCCCCATTCTTCACCACAGGCACTTGCTGGATCGCACTCACCGCCAGAATACAACTATTCGGCTGATTGATGATGGCCGTGAACTCATCCACCCCAAACATCCCCATATTCGAAATCGTAAACGTACTACCCTCAAAATCCATCGGCTGCAATTTCTTGTTCTTGGCCTTTTGCGCATACTCCTTTACTTCCCCAGCTAACTGAGAAAGACTCTTGGTATCCGCAAAACGAACAACCGGCACCACCAACCCATCTGGGATCGATACCGCAATACCGATATTCACATGATGATTCACCCGGATCGTATCTCCCATCCAGCTACTATTGACAGCCGGATGCTGTTTCAGTGCCAGCGCAACCGCCTTGACAACAAAATCATTGAAAGATATTTTTACCGGAGCGGTCTCATTTAGCTTAGCCCGGCTTTCCACCGTCTTATCCATATCGATGGACATGGTCACATAGAAATGAGGAGCCGTGAACATGCTTTCCCCAAGCCGCTTGGCAATAACCTTTCGCATTTGCGAAACCGGGACTTCGTCATAGCTTTCCACCCCAACGGCAGCCGGGGCGGCTGTCTTTCCGGCCGTGGCCGGAGCGGAGCCGGCCGCCGCCTGTGCCGTGGCCGGCGTAAAGCTGTCCACGTCTTTTTTGACGATCCTGCCATTGTCACCACTGCCCGCTACCTTGGAAATATCGATGCCCTTTTCCGCAGCCAGCTTCCTGGCCAGCGGAGAGGCCTTGATCCGGCCATCGGCACTTACCGAAAGCTCGGAATGACCCCCGGTTGCTACCGCTCCGCCTTGCGAGACAGTGGCAGACGTCGCTTCCTGACCGCCGCCAGCCGCTACCGGCGCGGCAACACCCTTATTTTTGGAAGCTGCCACTATCTTCTCAAGATTTACCTTTTTCTCATCACCTATGACCGCCAACAGGTCGTTGACGGCGATCTTCTCACCCTTCTGTGCGCCGATATACAATAATTTGCCTTCCTTATAGCTTTCCAGCTCCATCGTCGCCTTATCCGTTTCAATATCCGCCAGGATATCCCCCTTCTTCACCGAATCCCCGACCTTCTTGTGCCAGTCGGCTATAACCCCTTCGGTCATCGTATCGCTCAGCCGGGGCATCAGGATCACCTCTTCCTGCTTCGAAAGATCTATGCCTCCTCCCGCCGCCCCGTTTACGCCGGCGGGTGCAGATGCCGCCGCCGCTGTTGCGGCTGTTGCGGCTGTTGCGGCTGTTGCGGCTGTTGTCGTTGGCGCCGGCGCCGGCGCCGCCGCAGGAGCCGTCGTTTTGGAATCTGCGGCTCCCCCGCCACCCTTGACCAGGGCGGTGATATCTTCCCCAGGCGCTCCGATGATCGCTAACAGATCATTCACCTGGATCTTACCCCCCTTATCCGTACCAGTGTATAATAAGGTTCCGTCTTTATAACTTTCCAGGTCCATGGTAGCCTTGTCCGTCTCCACTTCTGCCAGCAGGTCCCCCTTCTTCACGGAATCGCCCACTTTCTTATGCCAGGCAGCGATCACCCCTTCGGTCATCGTATCGCTTAGCCGCGGCATTAAAATAACTTCAGCCATAACGCATTGTAAAATTTAGGAACCGGACACCGTCCGGTTTTGGAGCCTCGAAATTAAGATAAAAATGGGAACCCTACACTACTTTTACATTCCCCGTACGCTTGAGCACACCCCAGTGTTGCAGCTCCCCTTTAAGCGCCCGGCGAACCGCCCGGAAAAGCACCAGCCAGGTCAGCCAGCGCCAGATAAGCCGCTGCGGTATCAGCCAGATAAGCCGTACCAGGTTCTCCCGCTCAAAGCTGAAGGCCAGCAACGCTACCATCAGGTCCACCAGCATGAATACCAGGTAATAGCCCGCGATCTTCGACGCATTTCCCGTCAGCAGCCCGACGATCATAAAGAAATCGGCCAGCGGGATCACAAATGGTATGATATATTGAAAGATGAGGATGTTTGGCAGCGCGGCCCAACCCAGCCAGCGATATTTCCAGTTCATGAGAGCATCCCGGTTCTTCCAGAACGTCTGCATGACACCATAACTCCAGCGGAATCGCTGCTTGAAGAACTGTTTGAGCGTTTCCGGCGCCTCCGTCATGGCGACGGCCCGGTTGTCATTCTCGATCACATACCCGCAACGCAGGATGCGGATGGTGAGGTCGCAGTCCTCCGCCAGCGTGTCCATGGTGAACCCACCCGCTTCTTCGATCGCCCGCTTCCGGAAGGCGCCGATCGCACCGGGAACAACGGTGATCGCATTCAGATAGGCGAAGGCCTTGCGGTCGAAGTTCTGGCTGCTGATGTATTCAATGGCCTGCCAACGGGTCATCAGGTTGACCCGGTTGCCAACTTTCACATTGCCCGCTACGGCGCCTACCGGCCCTTGTCCTGCCCTATGCCCCTTACGCTCCTTGCCGAAATGCTCCATCAGCAGACTCACGGCATCCGCCCGCAGTTTCGTGTCCGCATCGATACAGATCACAAATTCCGCCTCCGACATCCCGATGCCATAGTTCAGCGCCGATGCCTTGCCGCCATTGGGCTTGGTAAAGACCTTGACCTTGGGGTTGCCCGCAAAGGCCTCGCTCACTCTTTCGTAGGTGAGGTCATGGCTGCCGTCATTGACAAAAATGATCTCGTAATTGGGATAGGTCCCCTTCAGCAGGCTCTGCACCGAGCTCACCGCATTGACCTCTTCGTTATAGGCCGGAACGATGATGCTCACCAGCGGCGCCCCCTTGCCGTCGGCCGCCCAAAAGGGGGCAAACCCATACTTTTTATCTCTTAAATGTTCCTTGGTGGCGATGACTGCAATGAACAAGACCCGGCTCACCGACAAGATCATGAATACGATAAAGGCCGAGAAGAGGATATGGCCGCTCCAATAGCCCAGCTCGGCAAAATAATAGTTGATCTGCAAAAGGTAGTAGCCCCCGCCCTTAGGAACGGGCGGCATCATCTCATCCCTTGTCTTACCAAGGATGGCCGCGACAGTGGTGAACTGGAAGCCTCTCTTTTGAAAGTATTCAATGATACGGGGCAGCGCTTCTACCGTAGCCTCCCTGCCATCCCCGCCCGCATCGTGTAAGAGGATGATATTTCCGCTGAGTCCGGCTTTTGTCATCTCGTTCTTTCGCTGGATCACCCGCTCAAAAATGCTGTCCGCCGACGTGCCCGGTTCCCAGTCCAGCGGATCGATCGATTCCCCGATGTCCAGGTAGTTCTTGGTCCGCGCGATGGCTACGGGGATCAGTTCCTCCCATTTCTCGGGCTCAAAATCCGCATTGTACGGCGCCCGGAACATGATCGTGGACCTGCCCGTGATACACTCGATCAGCAAGCGCGTCGACTCCATTTCCAGAATGGCCCTGCGCGTACTCACCTTGGCGATGTTCGGATGCGTGAACGTATGATTGCCTATCTCATGGCCCTCCCTGAATTCACGCTTGACGATCGGGATATTGTTCTCCGCATTGATGCCTACCACGAAGAAGGCGGCCGGTACCTTGTATTTGCTGAGGATGTCGAGTATCTTGGGGGTATAATTGGGATCGGGACCGTCGTCAAAGGTGAGTACCAGCTTCATAGAGTCCAGGGTTCCGTATTTACGCGCGACGAATTTACTCGGCAGGCTGTCATAGTATTCCTCGCTGATCAGCATCTCCCCCCAGTCCGGTATAGGCCTGATGCGTCCATTGGTCGGTGTCGCGATGACATCCAGTATTTCTCCTGACCCTTCATAATCCACGAAGTCTGCGCCGGACTTGGCGTCAACCTTGCTAAAGGCGGAGAAGTCGAAATGCCGCAGCGCCGGCTTGCGCATGTCCTGGTCATAGAATTCCCAAACCCGCGGGTCCTCGTCCCCCAGCCGCCAGATCGACGTGCCGGCTATCCCATACTCCGTGGCAAAACGCAGGGCGTTGAAGATCGTCGCCGCGTCCGTGAACTGAACCTGGTGCCGCACATTGTCTTCATCATCATAGTCATAATGCAGGTTGTAGGAGTCATTGTCGAAGTCGATCACGGCGTCGTTGTCTTTGGCCGTGAACAGCGCCTGCTGGTAACTGACCGTTCGCGAAGACATGCCCTTGCCCAGTCTCCAGTCATAACCATAGGCCGCCAGACAAAGGATCAGTTTCTGCAGCGGTATATTCTTCACGGCGTCATCCACGGCTCCTTCTATCCATTTTTGGTGCGCGATAGGCCCCGGACCGCTGTTGTCGGAGAACTGGTCATAAGCCATTAGGAAAATATAGTCATTGTATTTCGACAGCCCCTTGAAGTCATAGTCCTCGTTGAACGGGATCACATCCTGCGTCACCAGCAGATGCCGCGCGTGCAACTGGTCGTACAGGTCCTTTTGGAAACTGACGAGGTCTTCGTTGTTCTTTTCTTCCAGCTCTTCGAAGTCCACATTCACCCCGATGAAATCGTTCTTTTCCAGTATTTTGATCACGTCGGTGATCAGCCGCTGCTTTTTCACGGGGTCGGCGATGATCCGGCGTACGGCATCCCCACGGAATACTTCTTTGTAATTATTGGACAGGATAGGCAGGATCTTCACCCCCGAGCGCTTCATCACCGCCCAGGCCCGCGGGTCGATGTCCGTGGTGACGGTATCCGCGGTCGGGTCGACGAAGATCCACTCTGGGATCACCATGTTCATCTTATCGATGTACTCCTGCAAAGACAGAAAGGACTGCGCATCCCAGTCCACATAGAAGGCCGCACGAATGCCTGCCGGGAATTTGGTGAATGACCGGAAATTGGTATCGGCCTTATACAATCCCAGCTGGGCCATCCGCTCCGAATCCTTTTTGTTCTGTCCTGGGAAAGCGCCACCCCTGTAGGGGACCTTTTCGTTGATGTATTTGCGGAATCCGCCGTATTGTTCGATCAGGCTGTTCTTGAAAAGAAACGTCCGGTTGGTATCGAGCACCTTTTTGTATAGCTGACTTTGCTCCTTCATCCGGGGCAACGCGGGTTTGTAATCGCGCGATACCGCCAGGTACATGATCACGACACCCAGAACGAGAAAGAGAAGGACCAGCCTTCCACCCCATTTCAGGCGCTGCCAGCGACCCGGTGAATTTGTTTGGAAGATTTGTGTTTTTGAAGAAGGTATCGAGTTGCCTGTCATAGATTATATAAGAGCTAATGTCTATCCTGGTGCAAATTGGCAAAATTCCCGCCAATCAATGAAATGTCAATAATGATGGAACGGTTTTAACATTTGTTTTTCGGCCAGGGGTTCCCCTAATAATCCAACTCCAACCGCAACCGGTCCTTCAATTCTTTCACAAGGGGATATTGATCTACGATCTGCTGGAATTGCTCCCGTTTGTTCATCGGCCTGTCCGTCGATTCCTCGACGTCGGCGGCCTTCTCCTCGATCGTCACCGAAAAGGACAATGCTTTATTCGCAAACTCTTTCTGCAGGTGGTCACTCAGGTTGCGCTTCTCCTGTTCGATGAACTTCTGTTCCAGGTTATTGCCGGTGACGACTTCGAACGTTTGATCATCCACGATTCGCAGTTTGGCCAACTCCAGCGATTGCACTGCGGGGTTGCGGTTCTCACGGAGATAATCGGCGTATTGCTGCCAGGCCCGGTGAAGTGCTTCCGGTTCCAGCGGTCGGCTGCTGACCGCATCATCATTTTGCGATTTAGAGGCAAATTGTTGCCGGATCCGCGATAACGATCCCAGGGAACCGCTTCCCGCACCGGTTGCCGGCTGAGTAGTCGCCAGGACCTGCGCTTCACCGGCAGCGGCCTTACCCGCACTTGTCCCGGACTTGTCCACGCTTGCCGCGGGCTTCTGCGACCCGGGCTCCTCCATCTTCACTCCCGTTTCAATCAATAACCGCGCCCCATTGCTGCTCCCTCCCGGAGGATCCTCCCGCCGGCCCGTCGGTGCCCCACTGACTTGGGGGGCAGTATGACTGCCCGCAGTCCGGCTTCCACCCCGCTGACTGGGATGCCCTCCAGACTGCCGCACCGGCTCCATCGCCGGGATATTCCGGAATGACACCGGCCTCAACAACTCAGCCTGTTTTTTTTTCCCAGCCTCACCATTATTCACCTGCAAGGCCTGGGCCAGGTAGCAGAGCTTGATCAGGGCCAGTTCCACATGCAGCCGTTTGTTGCGCGCGGACTTATAGTTGACTTCTGCTTCATTCAGCACATTCAGCGCACTGATCAAATAAATGGTGTCCGCACACCGGCCTGCGGCAATATACCGGTCCCGGAAACTCTCCACCACTTCCAGCAGACCGGCCACTTTCTCGTCCTTGCACACCAGCAGGTTCCTGATGAACTCGGCCAGCCCATTGAGCACAAGATCACCTTCGAATCCCTTCCGGTTAATGGAATCATAAACCAGCAGGGCATCCGAGAGATTCTGCTGCAGCATCGCATCCAGGATGCGGAAGTAATAGTCCGCGTCCAGGATATTCAGGTGCTCCAGCGTATTGGCATAAGTGAGTTCCCCGTTGGTGAAACTGACGATCTTGTCCAAAATAGATAACGCATCCCGCATACAGCCTTCGCTCTTCTGGGCGATGATCTGCAAAGCTGGTTTTTCCGCGCTGATCTCCTCCTTCTGACAGATCTCTTCCAGATGCGACACCGTATCCACCGGCGTTATCCGCTTGAAGTCGAAGATCTGGCAGCGCGACAGGATGGTAGGCAGTATCTTGTGCTTTTCTGTGGTCGCCAGGATAAAAATAGCATAGGGGGGTGGCTCTTCCAGCGTTTTGAGGAAGGCATTGAAAGCCGATGTGCTCAGCATGTGCACCTCATCGATGATATAGACCTTGTACTTGCCGGCCTGCGGTGCAAACCGCACCTGCTCTACCAGGGTCCGGATATCATCTACGGAATTGTTGCTTGCAGCATCCAGCTCATGTATGTTCAGCGAAGTCCCCTCGTTAAAGGAAACGCAGGAACGACAATGGTTGCAGGCCTCGCCCTCCGGGCTCTGGTTCTCGCAATTAATGGTCTTGGCCAGGATACGGGCACAGGTCGTCTTCCCAACACCCCGGGGACCGCAAAACAAAAAGGCATGCGCCAATTGCTTGTTCTTGATAGCATTCTTAAGGGTGGTAGTGATATGTGCCTGACCCACGACCGTCGAGAAATCCTGCGGGCGGTATTTTCTGGCAGAAACGATAAATTTATCCATGTAGCATACTCCTAAAGCAAACGTACAACTTCCCCGCCATTTTTCCGCCCGACCCCTCCGCCGCCAGGCCCCGCCTGAGGCCTATCCTCCTCGCTACTTGCCCGGTCCGCACCAGCCCCCCGCCTAAGACCTACCCCACGAGACATGTCCGGCCCCTTAACTGCCCTGCCCCGAACCCGCCGTTTCCGTACCTTCGAAAAAATAATCCCGAAAAAGTTTGGTTTATTTACGTTGTTAACTAAATTTGTACTGTTAATATTTTCACATGGGAATCCCGGAGCGGAAGGAAAAGCAAAAGCTGGAGATCAAAAAACAGATCCTGGAAGCCTCGATGAAGCTATTCGTGGAAGAAGGATTCGGGAACGTCACGATCCGCAGGATCGCCGACATCATCGAATACAGCCCGACCACCGTATACCTTTATTTCAAGGATAAGGACGAGATCTTCGAAAGTCTTCACGACGAAGGCTTTCAAAAGATGCAGGAGTTCAACCACAGCCTTGCCTCTATCCAGAACCCCTTGCTCCGCCTTCATAAAATGGGCGAGAATTACATCCAGTTCGGCATGCAGAACCCGGAGTATTACAACCTGATGTTCATTCTCGGGGAACCCATGAAAAAGATCTCCAGCCCGGGCTGCGAATGGAAACCGGGCGACGCGGCCATCGACCGGCTCAGGGCGACGGTTGCCGAATGCATGGAAAAAGGCTACCTGGCAAAGGGTGATCCCCAAATGGTAAGCCTGGCCGTCTGGAGCTTCGTACACGGGCTCGTATCCCTGGCCATCCGCCAAAGACTCGAAAAATTCGTCGAGCCGCCGGAAATGATCGTACCCGTCATGAATCAGTCCCTGAATTGGCTGATCAACAATATCGACATCACGATGAAAAGACCCTAGTTCAACAGGTCCGCCCGAGGAGTGACAACCACCCCGGCACCTGGATCCACCTGGCCCGACCGCAAAGGCCGCCGTCACCTACAGGATCAGGCCGCCATCGAGCAACAACCTGCCTGACACGGTAAACAAGTCCAGGCCGCCCAAGGATCGGAAGGCCGCCTGGCGCCCTACAGGATCAGGCCGCCCAGGGATCAACGGCGAGCCCGACCTACATACAACCAGCCTGCCTGACTACCCACAGGCTGCCTGGCAGCCGGCCCAAAAGGCCTTTTTTTAGGCCGCAAAATGAACAATGTTAATTTAAATTATATAATTAATAAATTGAACATCATGCCAAAATCGATCCTGCTCCTCCTTTTGGCCCTGTCTGCCGCCTTCCAACGGGCATCAGCCCAGCAGGGCTCCCCGCTGGACGAATACATCCGCCTCGGCCTCGACAGCAACCTGGCCCTGCACCAGCGAAATTTCGATCTCAGCCGGTCACAACTCGACCTTAAAAGAGCCCGATCGCTTTTTTACCCACAGGCGGGCTTCAGCTCCCAGTATACGCTGGCCAACGGCGGCCGCTCCCAGGAGATCCCCATCGGCGACCTGCTCAACGGCGTCTATTCATCACTCAACCAGCTCACCGGCTCCAACAAATTTCCTCAGGTCGCCAACCAGTCGATCCAATTCCTGCCCAACGATTTCCATGATACAAAAATGGAAGTGACGGTGCCCATCCTCAACACCGACCTCCTTCACAACAAAGAGGTAACCACCGAAACCATCAACACCCGCCGGGCAGATCGCGACGTCTACCGCCGCGATCTGGTCCGCAATATCCGCCAGGCCTATTACCAATATCTCCAGGCCGGAAAGGCACAGGACATCTATGCGACGGCACTGCTCCTCGTAAAGGAGAACCTCCGTGTCAGCCAGAAATTTGTCGAGAACAACATGGCCACCCGCGAAGTCGTCCTGCGTGCCCAGGCCCAGGTCAGCGGGGTCCGGTCCTCGCTCATCGAGTCGGGTAACGACCTTCGCAATGCGGCCGCCTATTTTAACTTTCTCCTCAACCGGCCGCTCGAAAGCCCCATCCGCATCGATTCCTCACTCATGACCTGGCAACTCCCCGCTGAAACAGGAGACCAGGAGGCATCCGGTCAACATGTATCCGCTGCCGTGACCCTCCCCGGCTTTCCTTCCTTCGCCGGCACGACCACCCAGACCAGCGTCAACGCCGGCCGCGAAGAGTTCTCCAGACTGAGGAGCTATCAACACATCCTGCAGTCTAACTTAAAATGGGACCGCAATTACCTGATCCCCCAGCTCAATGCCTTCTATGACGTCGGCTACCAGGGATATGGCTTTCATTTCAACGGGACCCAGTTCTATCAGTTGGCGGGCCTCAATCTCATATGGCCACTCTTCAAAGCGAATGACAATAAGTACAAGATCCAACAGGCCCGTATCGACATCGACGCTATTGACGACCAATACCGCCAGCTCACGGAACAGCTCACACTCGAACAACAGATCACGGTCAATAATTATAATTCATCCTTCGAAGCCCTGCGCGCCCAGGCCGATGAGGTCAGCAGCGCCCGCGAAGCCTATCGCCTCGCCGAGAAAAGATTCGATGAAGGTAGTGCTCTCCAGGTCGAGCTCATCGACGCTCGCACGCAGATGACCAACGCCGAGATCCGCTATTCGCAGGGGCGCCTCGCGGCACTAAACCGGGCCGCAGATATGGAACGCATCACCGCTTCTTACAAACTGTGATCTCACCACTCACCTCCAAATAAAAAAGATATGAACACGAAACTGCTCCACATCCTACGCTTCCCGATCGCGGTTCTGCTGGCCCTCAGTCTGGTCCGCTGCGGAGAGAACAAGGCCGCGTCCACACATCCTGCCGAGGATCCCATCCCGGTCCGGGTACAACCCGTCGCCGTCGCCAACCTCGGCCGCGTCCTGCAATATTCCGGCCTCATCGCCTCTAACTCCGAAGCCCGGTTGTCCTTCAAGATCGGCGGCATGATCTCCCGCATATATGCAAAGGAAGGGGATCATGTCTCCGCCGGCCAGCTGCTGGCAACACTCGACCTTACCGAGATCGACGCCCAGGTGCAACAGGCATCGCAGAACGTCGAAAAAGCCCAACGCGATGAGAACAGGATCAAAAACCTCTATCGGGATACCGTAGCATCTCTCGAGCAGGTGCAGAATACACATACCCAGCTCACCGTGGCTACCGAGGCGCTCCGCATCGCCAGTTTCAACCGGCAATACGCACAGATCAGGGCCGCCGCCGACGGCACGATCCTGCAAAAACTCATGAACGAAGGCGAGTACGCCTCAGCCGGTACAGCCGTCCTGCAGTTCAATGGCGTCGATCATGATAGCTGGGTTGTCCGTTTTGGCGTATCGGACAAAGACTGGGCAGCTCTTCACAAAGGCGATAAGGCCACGATCGTCATCGATGCCTATCCGGACCAGCGCTTCCAGGGGCAGGTTACCAAGTTGGCCGAAGGCGCCGACCCCTCCGGCGGGCTCTATGCCGTGGAAGTCTCCGTCGCCGCCGGCAGCCATAAACTGGCTCCGGGTCTTTTTTGCACGCTGAAGCTGCAGCCACCCGCTCCCAGGCCTTACACCTTCATCCCGGCCTCGGCCCTGGCCGAAGGCGAGGGGTCTACCGGATATGTATATTCGTTAAATGAGGACAACAAGACCGTTAAAAAAATTGCGGTGCAAGTTGCCTTTTTAGAGGGGGACCGCCTTGCCATCAGCAGCGGTCTCGAGGATGTGCGGCAGGTCGTCACCAAAGGGGTGGGGTATCTGACGGAGAAGTCTATCGTAAAACCCGTCGCGGACACCGATTCATTGACCAAATAAAACCGTTGCAATGAACATCACCCAATTTTCCGTTCGTAACTATCAGTTTACGCTCATCGTATTCCTGATGCTGGCGCTTATCGGGGTCAACTCCATGGTAAATATGCCCAGGGGTGAAGACCCGGACACGGAAGCCCCAACCTTCTCCGCCATCATCCTCTATCCCGGCACCAGTCCCAAAGACATGGAGGAGCTCGTCGTCAATCCCATCGAAAAGCGTTTCAATGCTATGGACGACGTCAAGCGTATCCGGTCCACCATCGACGATGGCCTGGCCGTAGTGCAGCTCGAATTCAACTATGCCACGGACCCGGACAAGAAATACCAGGACGTTATCCGCGAGCTTAATGCCGTCCGGCCTGAGCTCCCCGGCGATATCCTAAGCATCGATATTCAGCGTTTCCGTCCGTCCGATGTAAACATCCTGCAGGTGGCCCTGCTTAGCGAGACTGCGCCTTATCGCGATCTCCAGGATTGGAGCAAAAAATTAAAGGACCGGCTGGAAAAGATAAAGACCCTCAAGAACGTCGACAACTGGGCCTTCCCACGGCAGCAGGTGCGGGTCTCTCTGAACCTGGAAAAACTATCCCAGAACAAGATACCGCTCAATACGGTGTTGCAGGCCATCCAGGGGGAGAACGTCAATATCCCTGCAGGCAGCATTGACATGGGTTCCCGCAAATTCAATATCAAGACCAGCGGCGAATTCAAGAGTGTCGACGAAATAAAGAATACCATCGTCACCGGCGCCGGAGGAAAGATCATTTATATAAAGGACATCGCCGACGTCGAGTTCAATTATGATGAACAGACCTATATCGGCCGCCTCAACGGACGCAGGGCCGTATTCGTAACAGCCAGTCGTAAGTCCGGCACCAACATTTTTTCCGTCGAAAAGGAAATGGACCCGGTCCTGGATAAATTCAGGGCGGAACTGCCGCCGGGTATCACCTATGAAAAGAGCTTCAACAACGCTCAGAGCGTCCGCACCCGGCTCGGTCATTTTACCAGAGACTTTGGCGTGGCCATATTGCTCGTCATGATCACCCTCCTGCCGCTGGGACCAAGGGCCTCGATCGTGGTCATGATATCCATTCCCTTATCGCTGCTCATCGGCCTCTTTCTGCTCGACCTCTTCCATTTTACCATCAACCAGCTCAGTATCGTCGGAATGGTCGTGGCACTTGGCCTGCTCGTGGATGACAGCATCGTCGTCGTCGAGAACATCGAGCGTTACCTGCGGCTCGGCTATTCGCGAAAGGACGCGGCCATCGCCGCAACACGGCAGATCAGCCTGGCTGTCGTGGGCTGTACCGCGACCCTTATTTTCGCCTTTCTACCGCTCATGTTCCTTCCCGAAGCCGCCGGCGATTTTATCCGCAGCCTGCCCGCTGCCGTCGTGACCACCGTACTAGCCTCCCTGTTCGTTTCCCTCACGATCGTGCCCTTCCTCTCCAGCCGCATCCTCAGCCCGCATGAGCACCCCGAAGGCAATGTCTTCCTACGGACCCTGCACCGGGGCATCAACGGTTCCTACCGCCGGCTCCTGCACGGCGCCATCGGCCGTCCCGTGCTCACACTGCTCATCGCCTTAGGTATCTTCATAGGTGCGTTGATGCTCGTCCCGCGCGTAGGTTTTAGCGTCTTTCCGTCTTCGGAAAAGCCCATGTTCCTCATCAATATCCAGACTCCCCTCGGAACGAGCCTTGCGGCAACGGATACCATCACCCGCTGGGTAGAGAAGGAGATCAGCCATCTGCCCGATCTCAAGAACTATGCTACGAACGTCGGCCGTGGCAACCCCCGCATCTATTACAACGTCATCCCCCAAAACGAGGTCAGCAACTACGCCCAGATCTTCATCCAGCTGAAGGAGACGCCATTTCTCCGTAAAAGACAGATGATCGACTCACTGCGGACCAGGTTCAAAGACTACCCCGGAGCAAAGATCGAAGTAAAAGACTTCGAACAGGGCCCGCCGATAGAAGCGCCCATCGCGATCCGCCTGTTCTCCGAAGACCTGGATACCCTCCGCAGCCTCGCCTTCAGGGTGGAGGACCTCTTGAAAAGCACGGATGGTACGATCTATGTCAACAACGACCTCACGACTCTTAAGACGGATATCAAGGTGAATGTCAATAAGGAAAAGGCTGGTATCCTTGGTGTTCCGGTCAACGAGATCGACCGGACCGTTCGACTGGCCATCACCGGCCTCGACGTCGGCACCTTCCGCAAGGATGACGACAAAGACAATGACTATTATATCAATGTCTGTCTTCCCCGCGGTCCTCACCAGACGCTGGATGCGTTGAATAAGATCTATGTCAACTCTTATAGCGGCACTTCAGTCCCACTGAGCGAAGTCGCCGGCATTCAATTCCAAAGTTCACCGACAAACATCAATCACTATGATAAGGACCGGTACACCACAGTCACCGCATTTGTCCGCAACGGGTATAATACTACTGTTGTCACAAAGGGCGTGCTCGAGCAGCTGGACAAAATGCGTTTCCCCCGCGGCGCCAGCTATATGCCGGCGGGCGAAGTCGAAAGCAAACAGCAAAGCTTCGGCGGTCTGGGGCCCATCATCCTCTTTACCATCTTCGGGATCCTGGGTATCCTGATCCTGGAATTCAAAACCTTCCGCGGCACACTGATCGTTTTATCCGTAGTGCCGCTGGGCATAATCGGGGCCGTCCTCATTCTCCTGATCAGCGGCAATACTTTCTCCTTTGTCGCCGTCATCGGGATCATTGCCCTGATCGGCATCGAGGTCAAAAATTCGATCCTGTTGGTGGATTATACCGATCAGCTCCGCAAAGCAGGCATGGGCCTCGACGAGGCCATCCAGCAGGCAGGGGAGACGCGCTTCGTTCCGATCATCCTAACAACCCTGACCGCCATCGGCGGCCTCATCCCGCTGGTGGCGGAGAACAACCCCCTGTACTCGCCGCTAGCCCTCGTCATCATCGGTGGCCTGCTCAGCTCGACCATCCTCACCCGTGTCGTGACGCCCGTGTTGTACAAACTCCTTGCCCCCCGTATCGGCCCCGCCGAACCCGAGGCCCCATCGCCCGCCGTCAATTTGACGCCGGCCATTTCTTAAATGCGAAAGGCCGGCTTTCTCAAGCCGGCCTTTCAAAAAGAATTGTCCAGTTTTTGGGTGATCTCGCCTTCATCAAGCGATATTGGATTTTAAAACTTTCCCTGACATGGGTTTCCGAAGGTTCTGGACAAGTAAACAAGGATACGATCCGTTCAATGCTGATCTTTAAGTCTAATTCCTGTCGTCTCGTGTGCGATATACACATAGAATCCACATCTTGTGCCAAACCCATCCAAACTGAAAGTCAATAATTTAGGAAAAAGTGTTCCACGGAACCGCTCCGCAGGAGGGAAGTTATTCCAGAAAAGAGACTATGACCCTATTATTCCCAACCCCTGTTAACCGGGAAAAGGCCCAAACGACCCCCAAAAAACCCAGCCGGGCGTCGAAGTCACCGGCGACCCTCAAAAATACCGGGGCCGACTGCCGAAGTCACCCCAACGACCCGCCAAAAATCGCCGGGCCAACCAACCGACACCCTACTGCGCCAACATCGGATGCCGTTTGAACTCCTTACTACGGTCGAAAAGGTACCTATAGGTCGTCAATTTGCGACTAACATAGGTCTCGCCAAGGGTTTTGGCGATATTCACCATCTTAGGATTGAAATCTCCGATCCACTGCATCTCATAATGAACGTAGAATTTCGCCGGCTGAATGATCTTCGCCGACTCGGCAATGATGTAAGCATCCACCCCCTTGCCCTGAAAATCAGGATGTAATGCAAAAATGATCCCCGTGAAATGTTTGCAGGCGCCCCGCATCTTGAGCCAAACGAACTGCAGCATCTGCAGCGGACCGACCTTCCCGTTGAAATGCTTGTAGTACTGGTTCAACTCCGGAATATTGAGGAAGAGCGCGATGGGTTTGTCATCGTAATAGGCAAACCAGGCGATACTCTCATCCAGCAACGGCTTCATTTTTTTGAACAGTATCAGGGCCTGATCCTTTTTCATCTCTTTAAGACCGCCGTGACCGGCATAAGCGGCATTGTACACCGTCACGAAATCCATGGCATATTTGTCCAGGTGTTTCTTCTCGATCGTCCGGGCGCTGTAGCGGGGGTCCGCCTCTATGGCGGCATGGCGCTGCATGACCTTGGGACTCAGTGGTTTCATGGGGTCGAGACCAAAACAAAGCTGGTGAAAGAACGGCTTGAAGCCATAATTCTCCAGTAACTCCTTATAATAAGGGGGGTTAAAGTTCATGCTCCACAGCGGTTCATGAAAACCTTCTACCAACAGGCCCCACCACTTGTCCCGCTCGCCAAAATTGATCGGCCCGTCCATCGCCTCCATCCCACGCTGCGACAGCCAATGCCGGGCGACATCCAGTAGCATATCCGCCGCCTCCTGGTTGTTGATGCAATCGAAGAAACCGACCCCGCCTATGGGTACATCATCCCCCTTATTTTTGTATTTTTTATTCACGAACGCGGCAATCCGCCCGATCAACCGTCCTTCATCGTCCTTGAGGATCCAGCGTGTAACCTCTCCGTGCCGGAACGCCTTGTTTTGTTCGGGATCGAATACTTCTTCGATTTCCTTGTCGATGGGCCGTATGTATGCCTTATTGCCCTTGTTGAGTTCTACATTCGTCTGGATAAATTCCTTTGCTGTTGTCGAGTCTTTGACGGCTATCAGTTGCATAAAAAATTGGTAAAGAACAAAAATATAGCATTTTTAACTTTCGCCGCGTCCCCTTACCTTTGCAGCCAAATTAAAAAACACTCGTTTGACTATGGCAAGTACCGGTAAGATCAAGCAAATCATCGGCGCTGTTATCGATGTGCAGTTTGAAGGCAAGCTCCCCGAGATCTACAATGCGCTTGAATTGAAAAGATCCAATGGCGAAACCCTTGTTTTAGAGGTCCAGCAGCACCTCGGTGAGGACAGCGTACGTTGTATTGCTATGGACGGTACTGAAGGCCTCATCCGCGGACTCGCCGTTACCGATACAGGCGGCGCCATTACCATGCCGGTTGGCGACGGGATCAAAGGCCGGCTTTTTAACGTAACCGGTGACCCTATCGACGGCTTACCCCCCGTTTCCAAGGTTAATGGCCGCCCCATCCACGCTAAGCCCCCGGCCTTCGAGAACCTCAGCACCAGCACCGAGATCCTGTTCACCGGTATCAAGGTCATCGACCTGATCGAACCCTATGCAAAGGGCGGTAAAGTTGGCCTATTCGGCGGCGCCGGTGTAGGCAAGACCGTATTGATCCAGGAGCTCATTAACAATATCGCCAAAGCCTATGCAGGTGTATCCGTTTTTGCCGGCGTAGGTGAGCGTACCCGTGAAGGGAATGACCTCATGCGGGAAATGATCGAAGCCGGTATCATGAAATACGGCGACGACTTCAAGCATAGCATGGAACATGGCGGTTGGGACCTGAGTAAAGTAAACATGAACGAGCTGGCGGAGTCCAAGGCCACCTTCGTATTCGGCCAGATGAACGAGCCCCCCGGGGCCCGCGCCCGTGTCGCCCTCAGCGGTCTTACCGTTGCCGAGTACTACCGTGACGGCGACGGCAAAGGCCAGGGACGCGATATCCTTTTCTTCGTCGATAATATCTTCCGTTTTACCCAGGCCGGCTCCGAAGTATCCGCCTTGCTGGGCCGTATGCCCTCCGCGGTAGGATACCAGCCTACCCTGGCCACCGAAATGGGTCTCATGCAGGAAAGGATCACATCCACCAAGAACGGTTCCATCACCTCCGTTCAGGCCGTATATGTGCCCGCGGATGACTTGACCGACCCGGCTCCTGCGACGACCTTCGCCCACCTGGACGCTACTACCGTACTTAGCCGTAAGATCGCCGACCTTGGTATCTATCCCGCTGTCGACCCATTGGACTCTACGTCCCGCATCCTCAGCCCGCTGATCGTCGGCGACGCGCACTACAATTGTGCCAACCGCGTAAAGCTGATCCTCCAACGCTACAAAGAACTACAGGATATCATCGCGATCCTCGGCCTGGACGAACTCAGCGACGAAGACAAGATGACCGTCGCCCGCGCCCGTAAGGTGCAGCGTTTCCTTTCCCAGCCCTTTCACGTGGCTGAACAGTTCACGGGTCTCAAAGGCGTGCTCGTACCGATCGACGAAACTATCCGTGGCTTTAACATGATCATGGACGGAGAAGTCGACGAATACCCCGAAGCTGCTTTCAACCTGGTAGGGAACATCGACGATGCCATCGAGAAGGGTAAGAAACTGCAGGCACAGGCCCGCGGCTAATTTTCTTTAATCAACTACAATTCCCCAGGGTTATGAATCTGGAAATATTAACACCCGAGAAGAAATTGTTCAGCGATAACGTATACGGCGTACAGTTGCCTGGCGTCGACGGCCTGTTCGAAGTGCTGGACAGACACGCCCCACTGGTCAGCGCACTCAAGGCTGGAAAGGTTAAAGTTCTCAAGGACAAAAACAATCACCTCGCGTTCTTCACTATTCAAAGTGGCTTCGTAGAAGTCATACACAATACCGTTACCGTTTTGGTTGAAGGCGCAGTACCCGTTGAATCCAAGTGATAATTTATTGATCCCTTGAGGTCCTGTCCCAACGAAAAAATGTTAGTTTCTAACCCCGGCTTCTGCCGGGGTTTCTGTTTGGCGCTACGGAGTTTCCTCCGGAAAATAACTCCTTGCGCCAAACCTCTAATGATGAAACCTTCGCCAGAGCTTCGTCCCTCGCTCTGCCTCGGAGAGCTTCGGCGGGCAACACCGTTGCCCACCTCGCTCGCAGCCTTGCGGCTGCCTTCGCTGCGCTCGGTTGTGGCCGGTCGGCCCGTGGCCCCCCTGGTCAATTCAACTGTGGATCGATAGGAAAATTCACCATCATCTCATATTCCCCGCCGAGGTGACGGAGCGCATCCTTCCAGATATCGGATGGAGTCTTGTGAAAGATGAGCGGCCGGTTCGCCTGGACCGTCAGCCAGGACTTCTCCTTTAACTCAACGGCCAATTGGCCGCTTCCCCAACCGGAATACCCGATATAGAATCGTATCTTGGCCATGTCGACCTCACCGGAACGGATCAGCTCGATCGCCGTCTCGAAGTTGCCACCCCAAAAAACGCCATCGATGATCTCATAACCGCCGGTTATCTTATCCGGATATTGATGCAGGAAATGAATGGTGTCCATCTGGACCGGACCGCCGAGGTAAACAGGGATCTTCATCAGGTCATCCAATCCACTCACCAGCTCATCCAGCGAATATTCGTAATTTTTATTCAGCACAAATCCAAAGCTGCCCTCATCCTGGTGCTCACAAAGAAAAACCACCGTGCGCATGAAATTGGGATCTTTCAAAAAGGGATCAGCGATCAATAATATGCCTGGTGCCGGGCTCTCCATATAATCTAAATTAAGTAATCCTGCGAGATATCAAAATCCACCCGCAAAAAATGAGTCTTTTCCAATGGCAATGATCGCGAATCGTGTGATTTTCCTGGCCTTATCGGTTTGCTTTCCTTTCCGTACAAACCACGCAGCGGGAGCCGCAAGAAGCGCCCCGGGGCGGTCCTTTCCAACTAAATATAGCGCATTTTATGCTGAAATCCCCTTTCTTTGTGAAACCTTCGTTAAATAGCCTTTTCCAATAGGGCATATAAAGGTAACCCTTCATCCTTTTGATAATTTTGCACATCGACCGAAACCGGCGGAGCCCGGTACACAGACATAAAAAGCATGGGTTTGAAAAAAATTTTCCCTATCATTTTTGTATTGATCACGCTGTCTTTGATCGGCATCATCTATATCCAGATCAACTGGATACTGACGATGGTGCAGAATAAGCGCGAGGAACTCTACAATAAGCTGGTATATTCCCTGAACTCCGTGACGCAGGACCTCGTCGAACAAAGAGCAGCCGGACAGGGGAAAGTGCTCCGGCTGAAACCCGGTGTTCCCTGGCGACCCAACGACCCCTTTACAATGGAACTGATGCGCGTGCCCCTCGTGGCTGAGCGCTTTTCGGCCGAGGACGTCGGAGAAAAGATCCATAAGGCCTTCAACAAAGCCGGCCTGAGGAACATCCGGTTTGAATTCTCCATTTCCTCCGACCTCGGCAATTCCGGACTGGCCTTCCATCCACCGGAACTGCAGTCTAAGTTCTTCCTGCAGGAAGTACAGGATACCTCGGGCAAACAATTTATCTTCCTGCCCTTACAGGCCCCCGAAAATACGGACGTTAACAGCACCCTGCCCGACGAAGTGCTGGCGGTCGTCATCCCCGATTTCAAGAACATCGTCCTGGGCGAGATGCACATCATGATCGCGGGCGCCATCTTCTTCACTCTGGTCATCATCGCCGCATTCTATACTACGCTGAACGCTCTGCTCCGCCAGAAAAAACTCAGCGAGATAAAGAACGATTTCATCAACAACATGACCCACGAGTTCAAGACGCCCCTGGCAACGATCTCGCTGGCCGTCGACGCCCTGCGCAACGAAAAAGTAGTGCACGACCGGGAAAAGTCGGCGTACTTCACAGGTATTATAAAGGAAGAGAATCGCCGCATGAACAAACAGGTGGAGACCATCCTCCAGGCCTCTCTCCTCGACCGCCAGGAACAACAGCTTAACCTCAAGCCCCTGCATGCACACATCCTTATACAGGAGGCGATGGAGAATTTTCATCTGCAGTTGGAAGGTAAGGGCGGCCGCTCCGAACTACAGCTGAACGCCAAAAATGACCTGCTCGAAGCGGACGAGGTCCACCTGATGAATATCATCACCAACCTCATCGACAATGCCGTCAAATACTCCAAAGAAAACCTCCTGATCCGCATCATCACCCACAGCACGCAAAAAAACCTCGTCATTCGTATCGAAGACAACGGCATAGGCATGAGCAAGGAAACACAACGCCGCATCTTCGAGAAATTCTATCGCGCCCATACCGGTAACTTACACAACGTAAAAGGCTTCGGCCTGGGCCTCAGCTACGTCAAAACCATCGTAGAAGCCCACCATGGAAAAATAAAAGTAGATAGCGTCGTCGGCAAAGGCACAAACTTCACCCTCGAATTCCCACTCAAGGACGCCTGATCAACGCCGGTAAGAAGAGGCACCCGTCGCCATAACTCAGAAATCGAAACCCGTGTTCCAGGGCATAGGAATATACTTGCCGCCAATCGGTTCCGATCAGCGAAGCGATCAACAATAAAAGGGTTGACTCTGGCTGATGAAAGTTCGTGACCAGACCTTCCACGACCTTCCAGATATAACCCGGTGTGATGAGCAGTTGAGTGGTGGTGACCAATTGATCGGCACCACTGGCCTCCATCCAGACCAATAATGCCGCCAGCGCCTTCTCCGTCGTTCCGCTTTCCGAAAAGGTATGGGCATCCCACTGTTGCACCGCCAATTTGTCCGGCGCCAGATCCGGCTGCTCCAGCACTTTCGCCCCCAGCCAATACAGACTCTCCAGCGTTCGGGCCGAGGTAGTACCGACGGCGATCACCGGCTTTCCGCTCCTGATCGTCTCCAGTACCCCGGCGATCACCCCCTTCTCCACCACAATGAATTCAATATGCATGTGATGCTCACCCATCGTCGCGGCCTTAACCGGCAAAAAGGTTCCCGCCCCTACATGTAAGGTCACGAAACTCCGCCTGATCTGCTTCGCGTCCAGCGCGTCAAAAATAGTATTGGTAAAATGCAGCCCCGCCGTCGGCGCCGCCACCGACCCTTCATGTCGGGCATATATGGTCTGATAACGCTCACTGTCCCCCGGTTCCACCGTGCGATGAATATAGGGTGGGAGAGGAATGAGCCCGGCCCGGTGCAACAGCTCGGCAAAGCTCAGTTCAGCCGGCGTCCACGATAGTTCGATGATAAAAACATCCGCCGATCGCTCCACCCATCGGGCCTCCAGCCCAATAGCTCCCTGCCCGCCAACCGCACCATCTGACACCCCATCGCCCATCGTCTTCCGCAACACCTGCCCGGGTTTCCATTTGGACGCTCCACCGATCAGGCATTTCCACCTTACCCGCCCCTTCTGCGACAAAGCCAAAGCCATTCCCCCGTATTCGGCCGGCGGCTCCAGACAGAAGATCTCTATCTGCCCTCCCGTAGGCTTCTGAAAGACGATACGGGCCTCGACGACCTTCGTGTTATTAAACACCAGCAGGCACCCGGCCGGCAGATGATTGGCAATGTTTCGGTAGATGTCCTGCGCAATGACCCCGGCCCGGTAGATCAGCAGTTTACTGGCATCGCGTTCAGCTAATGGGTGATAGGCGATAGCCGCAGCCGGCAGATCATAGGTATAGTCGGTAATGGCAATATTCTTTGCGTCCATATCGAAAGCGGCTAACTGCCGCCAGTTTTGCAGCGAATGTAGGAAATGGTAAATTCACCACAAATTCACCCGTAATGATCCTCCAATTTTATCTATGTGCCTTTTTCGCCGGCCTCTTCCTCGCTAATGCCATCCCGCATTTCGTGCAGGGCATCTCCGGCAATAAATTCCCTACTCCCTTTGCCAAGCCCCCCGGCAAAGGTCTGTCCTCCGCCCCCGTCAACGTCCTTTGGGGCCTGTTCAACGCCATCGTCGGCACGATCCTGTTCATCCACAGCGCCATCAAGGCCGAAACGACTTACCTCTGGATCACCTTTTTTGTAGCCGTAGCCTTGATCAGCGTCCCGATGAGTATCAATTTCTCCAAAAAAGATAAGGAATAGTTTACCGGTTCCTGACCGGCACCACCAGCTTCAGCCCGCTCCAGTCCTGGCTGACCGCACATACTTTGATGTCCACCAGACCGTTGGCCAAAGCATAACCCCTGATCACGTCTTCCGTGAGATCCGTGGATTTGCCCGAGCTCTTCTTATACCAGGAAACCCAGATCACTACCTGCGGGTTTTTCCGCCAGACCGCCGCCAGCGCCTTCATTTCCCGCTCGAAATCCTTCCCGGACACAGCAAACACATGCACCCAGTCCGGCACATCGCCCGCCGGACACAATTGCCCCGACACATCCATCTCCAGCCAGCCAAAATAATCGGCGGGCGCCCCCACTAACCGCAGCTTCAATCCTTCTTTCAACCCCAACTTCCTGAACAGCGGAGTACCCGAATAACCGGCAAGCGCCATATGGTTCAGTTTAGTTTATCCCCATCAAAAGCCCACTTTTCCACGGGTTTTCCACCGCAATTCACACCCAACGCACGGACGAAAAGACCCCCAGGCACCCTCCGGCATCCCTCAACCCCATACTAGACAACACGCAGAGCCACAATGCACTATTGTGGAAAAATTAAATTTTTCAATTTCCCCAATAAAAGTGGGAAAAAGTGTTATTTTGTGTTAGTTTTAATTTAAGTTGATTCAACTCCTCATAAATGATTGGTTTTCTGGGCGAATACGAAGCTACGCTGGACTCGAAGGGTCGCTTCCTGCTTCCGGCGGGCTTCAAAAAGCAACTCCCGGAAGAAGGTCCAACCCAGTTCGTAGTCAATCGTGGATTTGAAAAGTGTCTGAGCCTCTACCCGATAAAGAGTTGGGAGCCCATCTTCACCCGAATAAGCCAATTGAACGATTTTGAACCCGAAGTTCGTCAATTCAGAAGATATTTCCTCAACGGCGCGACCATGTGTGAATTGGACTCCGCCGGGCGGTTGTTGATCCCCCCAAACCTAAAAGACCATGCCGGCCTCGACAAGGATATAGTCCTGGTATCGGCAGTGGACAAGATCGAAATCTGGGATAAAAGTAAGTACCAACAGTTCTTTGAATCTTTTTCACCGGAAGCATTCAGCAGCCTGGCAAAACAGGTGATGAACCCGGGAGGGCTCCAATCATGACAGCCAACAGGGAAGAGAAGGATCCATCCTCCTACCACCTGCCCGTCATGTTGCAAGAGTCGCTCGATGGTCTGGCGATCCGCCCCGATGGCATATACGTCGACTGCACCTTCGGCGGCGGCGGGCACTCCCGAGGCATCCTCGAACGCCTTGGTCCAAAGGGCAAACTCTTCGCCTTCGACCAGGACGGGGACGCCCGGCTCAACCTGCCGGACGATCGCCGCATCACCTTCCTGCCCCACAATTTCCGCCACCTCTCCCGCTTTCTTCGTCTCAACGAAACGGGCCCGGTCGACGGAATACTGGCCGACCTCGGCGTCAGCAGCCACCAGTTCGACCAGGGCGAAAGAGGCTTCTCCTACCGTTTCGAAGGCGATATGGATATGCGGATGGACAGGCGACAAACAGGCACAGCATTCGATGTCGTGAACACCTGGCCCGAACAACGCCTCCATAAACTGTTCGAGCAATACGGCGAAGTCACCAATGCCAAAACCCTGGCAAAAGCGATCGTCACCGTACGTGGCACATTGTCACTCAGGAACATCGCCAACTTTAAAACAGCGCTCAATAGCGTGGTGAAAGGGAATCCCAACAAGTACTTTGCCCAGGTTTTTCAAGCCTTACGCATAGAAGTGAACGATGAATTGGGAGCTTTAAAAGAAATGTTGGAACAGACACCCGGCCTGCTCTCGATCGGCGGGCGCGTAGCTATCATCACCTTTCATTCCCTGGAAGACAGACTCGTCAAGAACTTTTTCAAAAGAGGATCATTCGAGGACGAGGACATGTCAGACCCCTTCGGACGATCAACGGCAAATCCCCTGTTAAAAGCGATTACAAAAAAACCGGTCATCCCCGGTGACACCGAGTTAAAACAAAATCCGCGATCCCGCAGCGCCAAGCTGCGTGTCGCACAACGCATATAATAATGAGTAAATGGAAACCATCTCTGCTGGGCTACCGCTGGATCATGAAGAACATCGGCTTCTTCTTCTTCCTGGCAGCTCTCGCGGTGGTCTATATCTACAACGGCCATTATGCCGACAATATTTCGCGGGACATCACCCGCACCGACAAAGAAGTAAAAGAATTACAATACGAATACAAAACACTAAAAAGCGAAGTGATGTTTCGGAGCAAGCAGAGTGAACTGGCCAGGGCCGTAGCGCCCTTCGGCCTCAAAGAACTCACTCTCCCTCCTTACGTCCTCGTAGATAGCACGCAATAAAAAACTGATGGAAATTAAACGCGACATATTATGGAGGGTCTACCTCTGCTTTCTCGGCATCGTGGCGCTAAGCCTCGTGGTGCTGGGAAAGGTCGTATATATCCAGCGTGTACAGGGTGCTTACTGGCGAGGACTCAGCGATAGCCTTCACCAGAAATTCGTCGAGCTCGACGCAGAACGCGGCACCATCTACAGCGACGACAGCAGCATGCTCAGCACATCCATCCCCTGGTTTAATATCTATATCGATTTCGGCGCCGACGGACTAAGAGAAAAGAACGGCCATCGCTTTACCTCCAACCTCGATTCTCTATCTTTATGTTTGTCCGCCCTTTTCGGCGACCGGTCCGCGAAGACCTACAAAAAAGAATTGCAGAAAGGCTTCCTGGCCAACGACCGCTATTACCTGCTGCAATCCAATGTCCCTTTCGAGAAATATCGCAAACTCCGCACTTTCCCCCTCGTCCGCGAAGGCCGCAACAAAAGCGGATTTATTCCGGAAGTGATCAATAAAAGATTGAACCCCTTCGGCTTGCTGGCCAATCGTACCATTGGCCTCGCAAGAACGAATGCGCAGAACGTGGGCCTCGAACGCACTTATGACACCCTCCTCAAAGGCGAGACCGGCCGCCGCCTGGTCCGCTATATCGCCGGCGGTACTTACATCCCCGTCGAAGGGTATGAGATAGAGTCCGTCAACGGCAGGGATATCGTCACCACCCTCGATGTCAACATCCAGGACATCGCCGAGAACGCCCTGCTCAGAGAACTCCAGGAAGATCAGGCCGAGCACGGCACCTGTATCGTGATGGAAGTGGCCACCGGCAAAATAAAAGCCATCGCCAACCTCGGCCAGCAGACCGACGGCACCTACTGGGAAGACATGAACTACGCCATCCGCGCATCCGAGCCGGGCTCTACTTTCAAACTCGCAACCCTCCTTTCCCTGCTCGAAGACAAAAAAGTGTCACTCACCAACACCGTCGACCTCAACGGCGGCTCATGGAAGACTGGCGGCCGCACCGTCTATGACTCGGAACCACATGACTTCCGGACCTTCTCCGTAAAAGAAGCATTCGAGATCAGTTCCAACGTCGGCATGGCCAAGTTGGCCGTCGCCCACTATTCCGCCAACCCCAACCAATTCATCAACCATCTCCGGTCTCTCCACCTCGACCGCCCCACAGGCGTTGACCTGGCAGGTGAGGCCACCCCCATACTCATCACCCCCAAATCCCGGACCTGGAGCGCCACCGCCCTGCCTTGGATGGCCTTTGGTTACGAGGTGCTCATCACACCTCTGAATACCCTGACCCTGTACAATGCCGTCGCCAACAACGGCCGCATGGTCAAACCCTATCTCGTCAGTACCGTACAGGAGTCGGGCGTCACCATAAAAGAGAACCAACCTACGACCCTCATGGAAAAGATCTGCAGTGACGAAACGCTCAAACTGTTGCAGGAATGTCTGAAAGGCGTATGTAGTGACGCCGAAGGGACCGCCATGCACACGTTTAAGAACTCCTTTTATAAGGTAGCAGGCAAGACGGGTACCGCCCTCGTGGCCAACGGGTCTCATGGCTATGCCGAGCATATCTATCAGTCGTCTTTTGTAGGCTATTTCCCGGCAGAAGCGCCCAAGTACACCTGCATCGTCGTTATCAAGAACAAACCCTTTGCAAAAAAATACCTTGGCGCAAAAGTCGCCGGCCCCGTCTTCAAAGAGGTAGCCGACCGGCTGATGAGCGCCGAGCCCGAACTGGCAAGCAACGCACCCCTCACCAGGGATAGCTCCCGCTTCTACAACGCCGGTCTCACAAATAATATCCGGCTGGTAGAACGCACGCTTGACCTGCCCTTCACCGACTCCGCCGGCCAAAACGACTGGAGCGGCTTGTACGCTTCCCAGGCCGGCGGCGAAGCCGTCCTCAACAGACACCTGGTCTCGCGGCAAACCATACCCGATGTAAAAGGCATGGGCCTCAGGGACGCCCTTTATATGCTGGAGAGCATGGACCTGCGCGTGACGGTGAAAGGCAGCGGAAAGGTGCGTTCACAGGAACCCGAACCCGGTTCACCCATAAAAAAAGCAGAAACAATTTTGATTCAACTCAACTAATGAAACCCGATAAGGGCTATGGCAGATCTACAGGAAATATTGTATAAGGTAAGCATCCGGTCCATCCATGGAGACCGCGACAGAACGATCGTCAACCTGCAGACCGATTCCCGCCAGGCCGTACCCGGCACTCTCTTTATCGCCGTCAAAGGCACCCACACGGACGGACACAAGTATATCCCCGATGTGATCGCCGCCGGCGCTACCGCCATCGTGTGCGAAGACCTGCCCGATCCGCTCCCCGGAAACGTCACCTTCATCCAGGTCGAAAACGCATCCGTGGCAGCCGGCATCATCGCGCATAACTTTTATGGTCATCCCTCCGAACAACTCCACCTCGTCGGCGTGACCGGCACCAACGGCAAGACAACCATCGCTACCTTACTATACAAGCTTTTCGCTGCCCTGGGCTATAAATGCGGCCTGCTCAGCACCGTGGAGAACCGAATCGGCGACCGCGTGGCAGCGGCTACCCACACCACCCCGGACCCCCTGCACCTCAACGCCCTGCTTCGCGAGATGCTTGACGCCGGTTGCACCCACGCCTTCATGGAGACGAGCTCCCATGCCATCCACCAACACCGCATCTCCGGCCTGCAATATTCCGGCGGCCTGTTCAGCAATATCACCCACGATCACCTGGATTATCATAAGACCTTCGAAGAATATATCCGGGTAAAAAAGTCCTTTTTCGATTCCCTGCCCTCCGACGCCTTTGCGATCTCCAATGCCGATGACAAGAGAGGGGCGGTCATGCTGCAGAATACCAATGCAAAAAAATACTTCTACAGCCTCAAGACCCTCGCCGAATTCAAAGGCAGGATATTGGAAAACAATCTCACCGGCCTGGTGATGACCATCAACGATCAGGAAGTCCATTTCCGCCTCATCGGCGAGTTTAACGCCTATAACCTGCTGGCCGTTTATGGCGCCGCCATCTGCCTGGGCGAAGACAAGAACGAGATACTTCGCTGCCTCAGCACCCTCAACGGCGCCGAGGGCCGGTTCGACTATATCGTTTCCCCAAAAGAAAAGATTATTGGCATCGTCGACTACGCGCATACACCCGACGCCTTGATCAATGTTCTGGCCACGATCCAGAAACTCCGAAAAGGCCACGAAAAGATCATCACCGTCGTCGGCGCCGGCGGCGACCGCGATAAGACCAAACGCCCGCTCATGGGCGCCGCAGCCTGTGAATACAGCGACAAAGTGATCTTTACTTCGGACAACCCCCGAAGCGAAGACCCCGAGCAGATCATCCGCGATATAGAGGCGGGATTGAACACCGCAGCCAAACGAAAATACATTTCGATCACCGACCGTAAAGAGGCCATCCGCACCGCGCTGAACCTCTCCGGCCCCGAAGACATCCTGCTCATCGCAGGAAAAGGACACGAAAAATACCAGGAGATAAAAGGGGTGAAACACCCTTTCGACGATAAACAGATTCTGACGGAGCTTTTCGAATTGCTCGACAAATAGCAGACGATATGTTGTACACTTTATTTGAATGGCTAAAACAGATGGGCATAAAAGTGCCGGGGGCTGCACTGTTCCAGTTCATCACCTCAAGGGTGCTGCTGGCCGTCGTGTTTTCGCTCGTCGTCACCATGATCTTCGGCAGAAGCCTGATCAACTACCTCGTCAAGCGGCAGATCGGCGAAACGGTCCGCGATCTCGGTCTGGCCGGCGAACAACAAAAGAAAGGTACACCGACCATGGGTGGCATTATCATCATCCTGGCCATCCTGATCCCCACCCTGTTGCTGGCCGACCTGCACAAGGCCTATATCCGACTCATGATCTTCAGCACGCTCTGGCTTGGACTCATAGGTTTCATCGACGACTACCTGAAACTCCGCGCCAAACGCATCGCCAAGACGCAAGGCGTCGCCTATAAAAAAGGCGATAAGGACGGCCTCGCCGGCTGGTTCAAGGTCCTCGGCCAGGTAGTCCTCGGTATCGTGGTCGCCTATACCTTGTATTTCAACAGCAATACCCGCGTATGGCGCGAGTATGTCGGCACAACCCTGCCTTCCGATACCACGGGCCTGAAAGTCGTGACCCTCGATAACCAAAAGAAATATTTCGTAGAAGCAAAGGAGCCGATCACGACCATCCCCTTTGTAAAGAACCATGAGTTCAACTACTCCAAGCTCCTGCCCCAAGCACTGCGGGGACTGACCTGGCTGCTCTATATCGTGATCATGATCTTTATCATCACCGCAGTGTCGAACGGGGCCAACCTTACGGACGGCCTCGACGGTCTCGCGACCGGAACCAGCGCCATCATCGGCGCCTGCCTGGGCATCTTCGCCTATGCCAGCGGCAATATCCGCTTCGCGGAGTACCTCAATATCATGTACATCCCCAACCTGGGCGAGCTGTCCATCTTCATCGGGGCCCTGATCGGGGCCTGCGTGGGCTTTCTCTGGTACAATGCCTACCCCGCACAGGTGTTCATGGGAGATACCGGCAGCCTCACCCTGGGCGGTATCATCGCCGCACTGGCCATCATCGTCCGCAAGGAATGGCTGATACCTATATTCTGCGGCGTATTCCTGGTGGAAAGCTTAAGCGTCATCATACAGGTAACTTATTTCAGATACAGCAAGAAAAAATACGGCGAAGGACGAAGGATCTTTCTCATGAGCCCCCTGCATCATCACTATCAGAAGCTGGGATACCATGAGAGCAAGATCGTGACAAGGTTTTGGATCGTGACGATCCTTTGCGTCGCATTTGCCATCGCGACATTGAAGATACGATAGATCAAGTCTTTATATGAAAAACCAAGACCCTATTGTCGATAAAGAATTGTGGTGCAGTTAAGTTCATGCTTTTGAAAAACCAACAATCCGCCCTTGACAGAACGTAGTTCTGTCAAAAAAGGCAATTTCTATGTCGAAGCGAATGGTCATACTAGGCGGTGGTGAAAGTGGCGTAGGCGCAGCGATCCTGGCGGCGCAACGCGGGTACGACGTGTTCGTATCCGATGGCGGCCCCCTGAAAGAAACCTACCGCGA
>Ga0302325_10004587_pt1 | contig 31847 bp, 29 predicted proteins | sample Palsa_T0_2_FD_201948 | JGI IMG/M metagenome (GOLD analysis project Ga0302325, IMG submission 201948) | Peat permafrost microbial communities from Stordalen Mire near Abisko, Sweden - Palsa_T0_2 | ecosystem: Environmental > Terrestrial > Soil > Palsa > Peat permafrost | place: Sweden: Abisko... | reverse complement strand
AGGTAGCGCTCCGCGCCGCCGCCGTTCGCGACGCGACTACGCGGTTGCGATTTCGGCGGCGGCGCGAAGTCCGAGCGCCTCCGTCGAGATCTCGCGCATCTTGAACTTCTGCACTTTGCCCGTCACCGTCATCGGAAACTCGGCGACGAAGGTCACGTAACGCGGCACTTTGTAGTGCGCGATGTTGCCGCGGCAAAACGCCTTGATGCTTTCTTCGTCGGCTTCGGCGCCCGGGTGCAGGACGACCCAGGCGCACAGTTCCTCGCCGTACTTTTCGTCGGGGACGCCGATGACCGAGACGTCCTTGACGGCAGGATGGGCGTACAAGAATTCCTCGATTTCGCGCGGATAGACGTTCTCGCCGCCGCGGATCACCATGTCCTTGATGCGGCCTGCAATGTTGAGGTATCCGTCGTCGTCCATGACGGCGATGTCGCCCGTGTGCATGTAGCGCGCGGCATCGATCGAGCGCGCGCTATTTTCCGCATCGTTCCAGTAGCCGAGCATGACGCTGTAGCCGCGCGTGCAGAGTTCGCCCGGGATGCCGCGCGGAACGATGCGGCCATCGTCGTCGACGACCTTGACCTCGAGGTGCGGGTGAACGCGCCCGACGGTGCCGGTCCGCTTCTCGAGCGGGTCGTCGACCGCGGTCTGCGCGGACACGGGCGACGTTTCGGTCATGCCGTAGCAGATCGTCACCTCGGGCATGTGCATCTCGCTCTGCACGCGCTTCATCACCTCGACGGGACAGGGGGAGCCCGCCATGATCCCGGTGCGCAGCGACGTTAGATCGTAGGAGCCGAACTCCGGCAGCGCGAGCTCCGCGATGAACATCGTGGGCACGCCGTAGAGCGACGTGCAGCGCTCCTGGGCGACCGCTTCGAGCGCGAGGGCCGGCTCGAATGAAGCGCTCGGAATGACGATCGCCGCGCCGTGGCTGATCGCGGCGATATTCCCGAGCACCATCCCGAAGCAGTGATAGAACGGCACCGGAATGCAGACGCGATCGAGCTCGCTGTAACGGCAACCCTCGCCGATGAAGTAGCCGTTGTTGAGGATGTTGTGGTGCGAGAGCGTCGCACCCTTCGGGAATCCGGTCGTGCCGGACGTGTACTGAATGTTGACTGCCTCGTCGAACTGCGTCGCGGCGAGCCGCTCCGCCAGCGCTTCCTTCGTGACGTGCCCGGCCGCGAGCGAGCTGACGTCGGCCCAGCGCATCGCTTGCAGCGGTGCGTCGAGTTCGTCGTCGCCGATGAGCACGACGTGCTCCAGGTCCGGCAACTGGCCTTGCGCGCGCAATTCCGAGATCATCCGGGCGTAGAAGCTGCTCTTGTGACGGATCTGCGTCAGCAACACCGAGACGCCGCTCTGGCGCAGCGCGTAGGCCGCTTCGGTCGTGCGATAGGCGGGATTGATGTTGACCAGGATCGCGCCGACCTTGGGGGTCGCGAACTGCGCGATCACCCACTCGAGGGTGTTGGCCGACCAGATGCCGACGCGGTCGCCGTGGCGCACGCCCATGCCGATCAGGCCGCGCGCGAAGTCGTCGCTGCGTGCCGCCAATTCGCGATAGGTCAGGCGCTCGTTCTGATGGAGGCTGACGACTGCGTCGCGCTCCGGATAGCGCTGCGCGATGCGATCGAATGCGGCGCCGAGCGTCTCCCCTAAGAGCGGCGCGGAAGCGGGACCGCAGGCGTAGCTCGGCTCCGGCATGGCGAATCCACTTGCGCGTGCCGCGCACGGCTCCTCTGCAGCGACCCGGCACAACTCTTAATTTCATAGTTGACAAGGCCGGGAGCCTCCGGTACGATGCGGGAGTGAAAGCACTTCCGGCATGGCTCGGCGCCGCCGCCATCATTTCTTTCTCCCTTGGGACCCCGGCGGCGTTCGCCGAGGGGAGCCACGACACGGAGCTGCGCGAGGCCATGGAACCCGGCTCGACGCTCGAGGTTCGCGGGATCCGCGGCTCGATCGTCGCGACCGCGGGCGACGGCAACGTCGCCACCGTGCACGCACACGCGTCGTCGCGCGACGGCGATCCCTCGGACGTCCGGATCCACGCGACGCGCGCCGGGAACGTCGTGATCGTCTGCGCGCTCTACCCGGGCGCGACGGAGTGCGACGATCGCAGCCCCAGCCGGCGCTCGGACTCCTACAGCGTCGACGTGACGGTCGACTTCACCGTCGCCGTGCCGGACGGCGTCAAGTTCAAGGCCGAGGCAGTCGAGGGTAACGTCGTGGCGACGCGGCTCGCCTCCGATGTCTCCGCGAGCACGGTGCACGGCGACGTGCGCATCGCGACGACCGGACAAGCCGATGCGAGGACGGTCGATGGTGCCATCGAAGCCACGATTGGTGCCACGCCCAGCTCCGGCGACCTGAGTTTCGAAACCGTGAACGGGCCTATTCACCTGACCCTGCCCCACGATGCGAACGCCTCAATTTCGGCTCGCACCTTGAGCGGAGCGATCGAAGCGCCGGGCCTCTCGGTCGACGATAGCGAGTACGTCGGGCACACCGCGAGCGGCCGCTACGGGCACGGTGGCCCGCACATCACCCTGCGATCGGTCAACGGTCCGATCAACGTGAGCGAAAGCTGATGGCACGAAAGAAATCGCCGACCCTGACGGAAGCCGAACTCCGTCTCATGGACGTCTTGTGGGCGCGCGCCGAAGGCACCGTCACCGATGTGGCCGCGGCGCTCGGCGATCCACCGCTCGCCTACAACACCGTCCTGACGACCTTGCGCATTCTCGAGAAAAAGGGCTACGTCAAGCACCGCGCGGTCGGTCGCGCGTTTATGTATTCGCCCAAGGTCGGGCGCGACGAAGCGCGTTCGAGTGTGATCGACTACGTCGTCTCGCGCTTCTTCGATAACTCGCCTCGCGCGCTGATGCTCAAACTGCTCGATACCGAACACCTCGACGAGCGCGACGTCGCCCGAATGCGGGCGTTACTGGAGCGCGACGCGGATGGAGGACGCATCGGATGATTCTCGATCTCGCGGACCCGGTCGCACGCGCGATCGCCGTCGCACTCGGTTTCGGCATCCTCGAAGCGACCGCTCTCGCGCTGCTCGTGCTTCTGATCGCGCGGCTTTCGCATCCCAGCGCGACGACCCGCCACGTCCTTTGGTGGATCGCCTTCGCCGCGGGAACCGCGCTGCCGATCGTCAGCATCACGACGTCGCTCGGACGGATCGAACACCGTGCGGCGGCGCCACTCGCCGGAGCATCGCACCGCGCTGCTCCGAAGAATCTCGCTTCGGGGACGGCATCGACCACGGCTCGCGTGTGGACGCCCGCGGAAATGGCGGCGGCAGGCGGCTCGGGCCCGGCACTCGCGGCTCCGGCGCCGTTGGAACAAGCGATGTCGGCTAGCGCCAAGACGATTGCGTTCGTCCTCGCGGTGCCGCACCTCGCCGCGGCGCTCGTCGCGGTATGGCTCGCCGGGTCGCTCGTGGGGCTCGCACAATTGGCGCGCAGCCTGCTTTCGCTTGCGGCGATCAAACGCGCGGCGCTTCCGCTCGACGAGAGCGTCGTAAAGCGGCTCCGCCGCTGGCGCCACAGCACGAAGCTCGGTCGCGAGGTCACGCTGCGCGTGTCGAACGACGTCGACGTTCCGGTCGCGGTCGGATTCCGCACGCCGACGATCCTTTTGCCCGCGCGCGTGGTCGAAATCGAGGAGATCGCCGACCTCGACCAGATCGCGATGCACGAGTACGCGCACCTCAATCGATACGACGATTGGACGAACCTGCTGCAGCGGCTGGTCGAGCGAATCTTCTGGTTCAACCCGATCGTGATGCTGGTGGGACGCCAAATCTCCCTCGAACGCGAAATCGCCTGCGACGATTGGGTGATCGCTCAGACCGGTCGGGCGCACCGGTACGCAACCTGCCTCTGGAAACTCGTCGAATCCGCGCGGCTGCCGGCGAATGCGATCATGGCGCCGGGAGCTCTCCTGTCGCCCAAACAGATCACTACCCGCATCGAACAGTTGCTCGACTCGCGCCGCAATGCGTTGCCGCGGCTCTCTCCGATCGGCGCCATCGCGCTCGGATCGCTCGGCGTCGCGCTGATCGTTCTGCAAGCGCAGCGCGCACCGGTCATCGCAATCGAAGACGTCGCGCCCGTGCCCGCGGTCGCCGCGGTGCCCCCGGCCCCTGCGGCGCCGAAGGTCGCCACCGTACCGCCTGCGCTTGCCGCACCGAAGGCCGCCGCCGCTCCGCGTGCGGTCGCCGCAGCGCGTGCCGTTGCCGCACCCTTGGCGGCTCCCGCAATACCGGCTCAGCCGGCGCGCGTAGCGATGTCCGAAGCCGACGCAACGCCCGCTGCGATTGCAACGGCGCTCGCCGCGGACCTTGCAAAGCGCAACCAGGAAGTCATCAAAGCGTCGATCGAAGCGAGCTTGAGCCGCCACATTCGTGAGTCGGTGAATGCAGCCGAGCGCGCACAGGTCGCGAACGCGAAAGCGCAGGCCGTCGCAGCCGGCGCAGAAGCTGGTGCCGTCGCAGGAGCCGGCGCCGGGGTGACGCTCGGCGTCAACATCGCGAAGCACGTCGCAGAATCCGTGAGCAAAGCCTTGGCCGATGAGAACGGCCTGGACGAGCACGACGACGAGAGCGACAACATCGATCCGAAGAACCTTACCCGCGACACGATTTCGCGCTGCTTCGGTTGCGAGCTGCGAGGACGCGATTTACGCGGTCTCGACTTGCACGGCATCGCGCTCAACGGCGCGGACTTGCGCGGTGCAGACTTGCGGGGCGTCGACCTGCGCGGCAGCAAGCTCTTCGGCGTCGACCTCCGCAACGCAAAGCTCGACGGCGCGAACCTCAGCAACGCCGCCGTCAGCGGCTGCGACTTGCGCGGCGCGACGCTCGAGAAGGCGAACCTCGACGGCTTGCGCTTGACGGGCACGAGCATTCGGGGCGCAACGCTCGGGGGCAACCGCTTGCGTTCGCTGATCAACGGATGCATGGGTTGCGATTTGCGCGGCATCGACCTGCACGCTCAGGACCTGCACGAGATCGAGCTCGACGGCGCCGACCTGCGTGAAGCCGACCTGCACGATGCCGATCTCCACGGAGCACACCTGCGCGGCGTCGACCTGCGCGGTGCGCGCGTCGACGGTGCCGATCTCAGCAACGCCGAGATGACCGGCTGCGACTTGCGCGGCGTCGATCTCAACTCGGCACATACGCACGGTCTTTCGACCGCGTACGCGGAATTCGAAGGTCTCGCTGCGCGCTACGCGCCGCTCGACGCAAAATTCCAACGCATCACCGATGAGATGTCGCTTCGCGCGAGCGGCTTCCATCGCGCGATGGCGCCGTAAGCGCCGAAAGATAAACGCGCTCCGCGTGGTGCCGCTTTTCGTTTGAGTCTACCAACTAAGATTATAGTTTTTACTCTAAAAAAGCGAAACATCCTCACCCTCACAGCGCTACATAGACACGACGAGCGAACACAAGGAGGCTCGTAAAAATGATCAACCCACGTACGATCGACAAAGCTCCCAATTCCACCCGTCCCACGTTGCCGCAACCCAAAGCCGACCGTGCATTCGGTGGCTGGGGCCCGCGTCTTCTCTAAACCACAAGCCGCTTTCGCGCCCTAGTCGGGGTCGGCGAAAAGCATCTCCAAATCGGCGCGGGTGAGCGATTTCGCCAGCGCGCCGTCGGCCTTGATGATACTGCGCGAGAGGCCGGCCTTGCGTTCCGCAAGCGCTCGAATCTTCTCCTCAACCGTCCCGACCGTGACCAGCCTATAGGCCGTCACGGCGCGATGTTGACCGATGCGATGGGTTCGATCGATGGCCTGGCGCTCGACCGCCGGATTCCACCACGGGTCGTACAAGATCACGTAGTCGGCTGCGGTGAGCGTCAAGCCGACGCCGCCGGCCTTGAGCGAACAAAGGAAGAGCGGCGGCCCGTCGGGCTGCATGAAACGAGCCACTTCGGTCTGCCGGTCTTTATCCTTCGTCGAACCATCGAGGTAACCGTAGGCGATCTCACGTTTGTTGAGTTCGGTGCGCATGATGCGCAGCATCGATGCGAACGCGCTAAATACCAGCAGGCGGTGCCCGCCGGAAAGAATCTCGTCGACCGTTTCGAGGAACGCTTCGAACTTGGCGCTCGCCTCGGGATCTTCGCGATACTCTTCGAACAGCAAGCCCGGGTGCGCGCAGATCTGACGCAACCGGGTCAGCGCGGCGAGCACGTGCACGGTCGCGTGCTCCATCCCGCGTTCGTCGACCATCGCGAACACGTCGCGCCGCGCCGCCTCGGCGACGCCGCGATAGAGTCTGCGCTGGAGCGGCGAGAGGTCGCAATCGAGCGAAACTTCGGTGCGATCGGGAAGTTCGGGCGCGACATCTTCTTTCGTGCGCCGCAGCAAGAACGGTTCGAGCCGCGAACGCAGCATCGCAATCGCCTTGGGGTCGTTTTCGGAGATCGGGATCTCGAACCGGCGCCGGAACGACCCCTCGCTGCCGAGCAACCCCGGCTCGACGAAGGCGAAGATCGCCCAAAGGTCGCGCAGCGAGTTCTCGACCGGCGTACCGGTGAGGGCCAGCCGGTGTTCGGCGTGGAGGCTGCGCACGACGCGCGCGATTTGCGACGAGGGGTTCTTCGCGTTCTGCGCTTCGTCCAGAATCAGCGTCCGAAACTTAAACTGCGCGAGCTGCGCCGCGTCGAGCCGTGCCAGCGCGTAGGAGGTGATGACGACGTCCGCGTTCGGGACATCGTCGTAGCGGGCGGCCCGCTCACTCCCCGAATGCAGCCGCAGCGTCGTCAGCTCCGGCGCAAACCGCGCGATCTCGTTCTCCCACGTATGCGTCACCGACGTCGGAGCGATCACGAGCGCCGGCGACGGCCCTTCCAGATTCTTTCGCCGAAGCAAATATGTTAATACCTGAAGCGTTTTCCCAAGACCCATTTCGTCGGCTAAAATGCCCCCGAAACCGAATTCGGAGAGATACGCGAGGAAGTCGAGTCCGCGTTGCTGGTAGCCACGGAGGGCACCGTTGTGAAGTTCTGGGCACTCGACGACGGGGATGCCACGGAAATCGCGCAGCTTCTCGCGCATGCGTTCGACTTCGGGCGGGAGCGAGACGTTACCGAACGTGTCGTGCAGCTCGTCGCGCAGCGCCAGCAGCGCCGCGAGGCCGCTGCGCCGGCGCTCTGCGAGATCGCCGAGCAAGGCGTTGCGCGAGCGAAGTTGCTCGACGTCGACGAGTTTGCCGCGGACTTCCGCGAAGCGGCCGTTGCTCGAGAGCAGCGCGGCGAGTTCCTTTTGCGTCAGCGCTTCGCCCGTGCCGCCGACGAACACGTCGACTTTGAGTTCGAACCAATCCGCGTCGCCTTCAACGCGCGCGGCAACCACGTTGATGTCGAGCTCGGTCTTGCCGCGAACCAGGTCGCTGAGGCCCGGATCGAGGCGCCGCTCGAGATCCTCCCACAGCGGCAGTACGTCGCGCACGAAGTTCGCCGCGCGATCGGCGCCGTGCAGCGCAAACGCATCGGCCGAGCGCGGCACGAATCCCGCGCCGACCAAGCGCGCGCGCAGTTGCGCGGCCTGTTCCGCCGTAAACCGGACGTATCGATCGCCGTCGGGCGCAATCGCACCGAGACCGGCGTAGGGCGCGCGCGCGCCCGTGCCGCGATCGATGAACGTAAGCGCGGCGACCAGGGCCCCCGAGTTCCAGCCGAGCGCGATCTCCGCGGTCGGCTCGAGCGCATCGACGATGCCCAGAGCTCCCCGGTCGTCGCTCGTAAGGAACGGCGCAACCCGCGCGATCGTTCGGGGCCCCAGGTGTGGATCCGCAACGGTACCGTTCACCGCGCGCGCGGCGTCGATCGCTTTGCGCGCATCGAAGGTTCCATCGAGAAGGTACGCGGCGCTCTGGGTCGCGACCCACGCCGGCGGTCCCTCGAGAACGAATGCGTCCTTCGCCGGAACCGGCACTCCGTCGGCCGTCTCGAACAACGGAACGAACCCCGCCCCCCCGCGCCGCGCGCGAAGCGAGAGGCCACGCAAGTCGATGCGAAATTCCGCCAGCTCCGAGGGATGCCGGGCTTGCGAGGGATCGTCGTCAAAGCGAAGCCGGGGATGCCGCGACAACCGGAACAGCGCTCGCGCCAGCGCACGCTGAACGGTGCGGCCCGAGAACGCCTCGAGCACCGCCTCGTCGCGCATCAGTTCGCGATCGAGTTCGTCCCAGTCGTCGACGGGCGTCGCATCCATCATCGTGAGGATCGAAGGAGCGTCCCGCGTCGCGCCGCGCAAGCGCGGCGAATCCAAAATCAACGTCGCCGAAAGCGTGGTCCCATCCGACGACGAGAACACGGGCCAAACCGAGCGCGCCCGAACTTGCTTCGACTCGAGCCGTGGTGCGGGCAGCCAGCTCAGATCGATCTCGTGCTCGACCGGCGCCGTATCCTCGACCTCGGTTTGCGAGCGCACCGTCTCGAGCGTCGCGACGACGTGTTCGCAGATCCCGCTGCCGCCGCACGAACATACCGAGCGCAGGGCGAGCGGCCCGGTACCGCCGCCCCATTCCACGTTGACCGTGTGCGCGCCGCGTGCGTCCTTGACGCTCGCCTCGATCTTGAGATCTTCGACGGCGCGCAACGTCACGCGCCGCGCTTCCACTAAGGTAAGCGCGGTGCGAACGAGGTCGCGAGCGAACCACGAGGCGATCGTCGCCGGAAGGCGCGATCGCCACGTTGCAAATGGAGTCAAGCCGCCCTCAGCGTGCTTGCCTAGCTTACGGACAGCTCCGAAGGGGGCACGGCCGGGGGTTCGACCGACGGAATCTTCGAGAAGCGCAGCTTCTCGGGATTATCGGGGCTGACTTCAGCGAGGATACGGTCGCCGGCCGTGAAGTTGCCCTTGAGCAGCTCCTCGGCGAGCTCGTCTTCGACCTCACGCTGGATTGCGCGCCGCAGCGGACGTGCGCCGAACTGCGGATCCCAACCCTTGCGCGCGAGCAGGGCTTTGGCTTCCTCGACGACTTCGAGGTGCATGTCCTGAGCCTTGACTTCGCGGATGACCTTCTCCAATTCGAGCGAGACGATCTGTTCGATCTGCTCGCGGTTGAGCTGATGGAAGACCACGACTTCGTCGACGCGGTTGAGGAACTCGGGCCGGAACGTGTGCTTCACCTCTTCCAGAACCTTGTTCTTCATCTTCTCGTACGCCGCTTGATCCATTTCGCCGCTGGACTTATTCGCTCGGAACCCGATGTCGGTCGTCGTTTGCATGCCTGACGCTCCGACGTTTGAGGTCATGATGATGACCGAGTTTTTGAAGTCGACGACGCGACCTTGCGAGTCGGTGAGCCGGCCGTCCTCGAGCACTTGCAGCAACAAGTTGAAGACGTCGGGATGAGCCTTCTCGATTTCGTCGAGCAGCACGACGCAGTACGGACGACGGCGGACGGCTTCGGTGAGCTGGCCGCCCTCTTCGTATCCGACGTATCCGGGAGGTGCGCCGACGAGCCGCGAGACCGCGTACTTCTCCATGTACTCCGACATGTCGATGCGGATGATGGACTCGGCGTCGTCGAAGAGATACTCGGCGAGACTGCGCGCGACTTCCGTCTTCCCAACGCCCGTCGGCCCGAGGAAGATGAACGAGCCGATCGGCCGTTTGGGATTCTTGAGGCCCGCACGCGAGCGCCGGATGGCGCGCGTCACGACTTCGATCGATTCGTCTTGCCCGATCACCCGCTTGTGCAGCTGATCCTTCATCCCAAGCAGCTTAGCCGTTTCGGCCTGCGCGAGCTTGGAAACCGGAATCCGGGTCCACGAGCTGACGATGTGCGCGATGTCTTCTTCGGTGACTTTGATCGTCTTGTCGGAAAGCGATTTGCGCTCGGCCCATTCGCCTTCGAGGCGCTGCTTTTCGAGCCGCAGCTTTTCCTCGCGATCGCGAATCGCGGCCGCCTTCTCGAACTCTTGGCTCTTGACGACGGCTTCTTTCTCGATTTTGACTTTACGGATCTGATTGTCGATCTCGCGAATCTCGGCCGGCGGCAGCGTGGCTTGCAAGCGCACGCGGGAGCTGGCCTCGTCGATCAAATCGACGGCCTTGTCGGGAAGGAAGCGGTCGGAGATGTACCGGTCGGACAGCTTCGCGGCGGCCGCGAGCGCTTCGTCGGTAATCGTGACCTTGTGGTGCGCTTCGTAGCGGTCGCGCAGGCCGCGCAGAATTTCGACGGTTTCCTCAACCGAGGGTTCGCCGACCATGACGGGCTGGAAGCGCCGCTCGAGGGCGCTGTCCTTTTCGATGTGCTTGCGGAACTCGTTGAGCGTCGTCGCACCGATGCACTGCAGCTCGCCGCGCGCGAGCGCGGGCTTGATGATGTTCGAGGCGTCGATCGCACCTTCGGCCGCGCCCGCTCCGACCAGCGTGTGCAGTTCGTCGATGAACAGGATGATCTCGCCCGAAGCGGCGCGGATCTCGTCCATCACGCGCTTCATGCGCTCTTCGAATTCGCCGCGATACTTCGTGCCCGCAACCAGGCCCGCGAGATCGAGCGTGATGACGCGCCGGTCGCGCAGGGGCTCGGGAACTTCGCCCTTGACGACGCGCTGCGCGAGGCCCTCAGCGATGGCGGTCTTCCCGACGCCGGGCTCGCCGATCAGCGCCGGGTTGTTCTTGGTGCGCCGCGCGAGGATCTGAATGACGCGCTCGATTTCGTTGGCCCGGCCGATGACCGGGTCGAGCTTGTTGTCGCGCGCGAGCGTGGTGAGGTCGCGACCGTACGCGTCGAGCGTCGGCGTCTTCGACTTGCCTTTCGGCGCGACGGGCTGGCCTTCGGCTCCCAAGAGCGAGGTCGTCTGCACGCGGACCTTGGCCGGATCGACGCCGAGGTTCGTGAGCACGCGCGCGGCAACGCCTTCGCCTTCGCGAATCAAGCCGAGCAGCAAGTGTTCCGTGCCGATATAATTATGGTTGAGCTGGCGGGCTTCTTCGAAGGCGAGCTCGATGACGCGCTTGGCGCGCGGCGTAAACACCATCTCCTGTTGCACGGTCTGGCCGCCGCGGCCGACGATGGCCTCGACTTCCTGACGGACCTTCGCGAGGTTCACACCCAAAGTTTCCAACACTTTGGCTGCGAGGCTCTCGCCCTCAGAAATGATGCCGAGCAAAATGTGCTCGGTCCCGATGTAGTTGTTTCCGAGACGCTGCGCTTCTTCTTGGGCCAGCACGATGCTGCGCCGCGCGCGTTCGGTAAACGGTTCCCACATTGACATGCTCGTTAAGACTCCCTAACCCGCTTGGCCGGTCCGCTACGGGCATACCGGCCACATGCCGACTTGCGGGGCTCCATCCCCATACCCTTTGTCGAATCGCCCCAGCCTCTTGTACGTTGTGTCGGCATAACAACCGGTTGGGTCCATTAAGTTTCGGCCAAGAGACGTACCCCGCCACGGGCCACCCGGCCGGTCCCCGCGCCCAACCGCAGGCAGCCCAGCCGGGTTCGCGAACCGCCCGGACATGCTCCATCAGGTTGCCGATCAGATTTTTAACGGCATCACACTTGGGATGCTCTACATCTTGGTGGCGCTTGGGCTGAACGTGATCCTGGGGTTGATGGGCGTCATCAACTTCTCGCACGGCGCTTTCTTCATGCTGGGCGCATACGTGTCGTATACCCTGGCGCCGCACGTCGGGTTCTTTCCGGGCCTCATCCTGGCGGCCGCGATCGTCGGCGTTTTCGGGATGCTGTTCCAAGCCGTCCTGATTCGCCCGTTAATGAACCGCCCGCCAGAGTACGCGCTGCTGCTGACCTACGGAACGGCGCTGATCTTCGAACAGCTCGTGCGCCGCATCTGGGGTGACGACGCCGTCCAATATCCCGGATTGCCGGCTTGGTTGAGCGGAACGTTCTCGGTCGGCGGCTACACGTTTCCGGTGTACAAGGACGTTTTCTTGGTGGCGATTACGCTCGTGATCCTCACCGCAGTTTGGCTGCTGATCAACAAGACGAACCTCGGCGTCGTTATCCGGGCCGGCACGCGCGACGCCGAGATGGTCCAGATCCTCGGCATCAACATGCCGCTGGCGTTCACCCTGGTGTTCGGCCTCGGCTCGTTTCTGGCAGCGCTCGCGGGCGCGCTCGCAGCGCCCGTCTACGCGATCATCCCGAGCCTGGCGTCGCAGTGGATCGTGCTGACCTTCGTGATCGTCATCGTGGGCGGAATTGGTTCGTTCTGGGGCGCGATCGTCGGCGGCCTCGCGATCGGGATCCTCTCGGGCCTCATGGAGCTGGTCTATCCGCCTGCGGTCGAACTCACCGGCTTCATCATGATGGGCCTCGTGCTCCTGATCCGGCCGCGCGGCTTCTTCGGGGTCGAAGGGCTCTTTGAGTGACGAGCCGCCGGTTCTGACCGCGCCTCGCGCGGCGCCTTGGATCACGCTCGGCGGCATCGCGATCGCGATCGCGCTCCTGCCGCTGTTCATGCCCGACGGCACCCTCGATCTGTTTCCTTTTGCCGGCGACCGCTTGCCGCCGCACGCGGGCTTCATCGACCTGGCGACGACGATCTTGGTCTTCGCGCTCTTTGCGCTCGGCTTCAACATCTTGTTCGGGCATACGGGCGAGCTCTCGTTCGGCCATGCGATGTTCTTCGCCGTCGGCGCGTACGCGACGGCGCTCTTCGCGAAGGGCTTCGACGTCACGGTGGGCCCCGCGCACCTGCAGTTTGCCGGCTCGGGGAACGCCTTCTTCTCGCTCGTCGTTGCGCTCGGGCTGGTCGCGCTGCTCGCGTGGATTCTCGGGCGCTTGATCGTGCCGCGCTCGAGCGGCATCTACTACTCGATGATCACGCTTGCGTTCGCGCAGGTCATCTACTTCATCGCCTTCCGCTGGGGCGACCTCACCGGCGGCGAAGACGGCCTGCAAGCGATCGACCGCCCGAACGTGCCGGGGCTGCCGGCCGGCTGGCTCGCCGACTCGACGCACTTCTATGAAGCGGCCGCGGTCGTGACGTTCGTGGCGGTCGCGCTCAACTATTGGATCACGCACTCCAACTTCGGTTCGGTACTGCACGCGATTCGCGAGAACAAGCAGCGCGCGCGGTTCCTGGGATACGACGTCAACAAGTATCGCGTCAACGCGTTCGTGCTGTCGGCACTGTTCCCGGCGGTCGGCGGCTGGCTCTGGACGTACTTCCAGCAAGCGATCAACCCCGACGCAGGCTCGATCGACTATTCGGGACGCGTCGTCATGATGTCGCTGCTGGGCGGCATCAACACCTTCGTCGGCCCGATGCTCGGCGCGTTCGTGTATTGGGATCTCCAAAACCGGTTCGCGCGCTTCGACCGCTACTGGCCCGAGATCATCGGTCTCGTATTCGTGTTCTTCGTGCTCGTCGCACCTCGCGGCATTGCCGGCGCGATCGAGGACGTCCGCCGTTACGGAATTCAGGCGCTCTTCCGGCGGTCGCAATCGTGAGTGCCCCGGCCCTTCGACAAGCTCAGGGTGACAGTGCGGGGTGCGCGCTACGGACTGAGAACCTGGAGCGTTCGTTCTCGGGGTTCCTGGCCGTCGGCGGCGTGTCGCTCGAGATTCCACGCGGCGGCGTGCGCACGATCATCGGCCCGAACGGTGCCGGCAAAACGACGCTTTTCAACCTGCTCTCGGGCTTGCTGCCGCCGAGCGCAGGCAAGATCTTTTACGGCGATCTCGAGATCACCACGCTCGAACCGCACCGGCGCGCGCGCCTCGGTCTCGCGCGCTCGTTCCAGATCACCAACATCTTCGCCAAGCTCAGCGTGTATGAAAACGTACGGCTCGCGGTGCAAGCCGTGTACGATGGGAAGCAGAGCTTCTTCTTTCCGGCGCGCGCGATGCGGGGCGTCGCGGCAAAAACCGAGGGGATCCTCGACGACATCGGACTGCGCGCGGAGGCGGCAATTCCCGCCGAGACGCTGTCCCACGGCGACCAGCGGCGGCTGGAAATCGGGCTCGTGCTCGCGACCGACCCGAAAGTGCTGCTGCTCGACGAGCCGCTTGCCGGCATGTCGCCGACCGAGACGCAGGCGACCGTCGATTTGATCGGGCGCGTCGGCGACGGCCGCACGATCGTGCTCGTCGAGCACGACATCGACGTCGTCATGCGCATCTCGACGACGATCACCGTCATGCAAACCGGCAAGATCCTCGCCATCGGGACACCGCAACAAATCCGCGAGAACGAAGCGGTACAACGCGCTTATCTCGGAGGGTTGGACTAGTGTCAGCGCCGCTGCTCGAGCTGGAACTCGTCAACGCATACTACGGTAAAAGCCACGCGCTGCAGGACGTGTCGCTTTCGGTGCAGGCCGGAGAAGTCGCCGCGCTGCTCGGACGAAACGGAAGCGGGCGTTCCACGACGTTGAAGTCGATCATGGGCCTGGTGAACGTCAAGAGCGGATCGATTCGATTCCAGGGCAAGTCGATCGCACACCGCGCACCCTTCGAACTCGCCAAGCTCGGTATCGCGTTCGTTCCCGAGGACCGGCGTATTTTTCCGAACCTCACCGTCGGCGAAAATCTGCGGCTCGCAGCGCACGGCAGGCCGGGACCGTGGAACGAGAAGCGCATTTACGAATACTTCGCCGTCTTGGGCGAGCGGCGCGACAAACCGGCCAAACTCTCCGGGGGCGAACAGCAGATGCTCGCGATCGCGCGCGCGTTGATCGCAAACCCCGCGATCGTGCTGCTCGACGAACCGATGGAGGGGCTCGCCCCGCTGATCGCGCGCAACGTCGAAGACGTCGTGCGCCGCATCCGTGAAGAAGGCAACACGATTCTGCTCGTCGAGCAAAACGCGCACGTCGCAATGAGCCTCTCCGATCGCGGCTACGTGCTCTCGAACGGACGCGTCGTAACGTCGGGCAAGATCGCGGAACTGCGCGAAGACACCGAAGCCATGCAGCGATATCTCGCCGTATGACGAACCCGCCGAGGGGGCCAAGCCGCCCCGATGTTCCGGAAAGGACCAGCCCTTGGGCCCGGGACTCCGGGCCCGGGGGGGATCGGGGGGCCAAGCCGCCCCGATGTTAACGGTAGGACACCGCTTCGAACGGCGCCTGCGCTGGACGCGCGACGAAATCGTCGAATTCGCCACGTTGGTTGAGGACTCGAACCCGCTTCACCACGACGATGCGTACGCGCAGGGCACGCGCTTCGGCGGTCTGATTGCGTCGGGCGCCCAAAGTGTCGCGTATTTGATGGCCTTCTGCGCATCTCAAACGACCGCCGAAAATCCCGGCGTCGGGCTCGAATTCAATTTCAAGTTGGTCGGTCCGGCGAAACCCGGCGAGGAGATCACCCTTGCTTGGGAGGTCGTCTCCGTCGAACAGAGCGAGCGGCCGCGCGGTACGATCGTGACCTTGGCAGGCGAAGCGTCGGCGCCCGGGCGGCGCATCCTCACCGCCTCGGCGCGCACGCTCTTAGTCCCATCTTTGTAAGTAAGCCCGGGACCTTCGTCCTATCCCGAAGCCGAGGGCGGAACACGACACTTGTCGTACCTAGGACCAAAGTCTACCTTAAAAAGGTGAGCCGGGGCACTTCCTATCCTCGGCAACAGGATCGTGGGATGATGTTCCTTCGTACCATCCTCGCCGCACTGCTGGTCGCCGGGCCCCTTACCAGCCTCGCGTCCGCCGCTCAAGTTTCGCTCGACCCGGCCTCACCTCAGATGTCCCGGCCGCTCTCGGCGGTTCCGGTCGACCGGGCTCCGGGCTGGCCCGCCGGGCGCTACTTCCGCGTCGAGTTCGCCGGCATGGCCTCCGATTCGATCATCGTCAACGGCTACAAGGCCGACGTCGTCATGCTCGACAACGCGCCCCAAGGCGGCCCGAACTATGCGATCGCCCGCCTTCCGAGCGACGCCGCGGTTACTCGCGGCTTCATCACCTTCATGGTGACCGCGAAGACCGCATCCGGCTACGCACCCGCCGTCCCGCTGAAGATCGTCCTCGACCAATAGCGGCCGGCGGAGCCAATAGTGGAACTTCTGCAAGCGCATCGAAGTGGTTGTTTCTATGCCTACACAAGAAGAAGTGCGCGATGCGCTCCGCGACGTTGAAGACCCGGAACTCCACATCGGGGTCGTCGATCTCGGGCTGATTTACGGCGTCGAGGTTGCGGGACCGCAGAACGATGAGGTCAACGTCACCATGACCTTGACGTCGCCGATGTGCCCGGTCGGACCGATGTTCAAGGCTGCGGTCGAATCGAAAGTGCTCTCGGTCGAGGGCGTAAAGTCCGCCAACATCGAGATCACCTTCACGCCGCCCTGGGATCCGCGCACGATGGCGTCCGACGACGCGAAGGTCCAACTTGGGATCTGGTAAGTCGCCACGACCCATACTTTGGTATGCTTGTTATCCGCAAGACGCGATGAGCAAGATAGAGTAAGCGCAGCGCGCGAGCGAATTAGCGTGCCGCTTGAACCCGTTCGGAGGCCGTAGAATCGCATGGACACGACAACGATCCCACCCGCCGCAGCCGGTGCCGAAACGTTCCGTTTTCCGCCCCCGCCGGCGTTTGCCGCGCAGGCGAATGCGCAGCCCGGCATATACGAAGAGGCCGACCGCGACTACGAAGCCTTCTGGGCGAGCTGGGCGCGCAAGCTCGAGTGGAGCAAACCGTTCACGCAAGTGCTCGAGTGGAAAGAGCCTTTCGCGCGATGGTTCTACGACGGCGAGCTCAACGCGTCGGTCAACGCGCTCGACCGGCATGTCAAGGCCGGGCTCGGCGACCGCATCGCCTACTACTTCGAGGGCGAGCCGGCGGACGACCGGCGCACGATCACCTACGCCGAGCTGCTTAAAGAAGTGTGTAAGCTTGCGAACGGACTGCGCAAGCTCGGCGTGAAGCGCGGCGACCGCGTTGCGATCTATCTGCCGATGATCCTCGAGCTGCCGATCGCGATGCTCGCGTGCGCGCGGATCGGCGCTGCACATTCGGTGATCTTCGGTGGATTCTCGCCCGACTCGATCGTCGATCGCGTCAACGATTCGGACTGCGTCGCGCTCATCACGTGCGACGGCGGGTGGCGCCGCGGCAAGCCCTTGCCGCTCAAAGCGAATTGCGACGCGGCGATGGAAAGTACGCCGGGCCTCAAGCACTGCATCGTCGCCAAGCGCTCGGGTGAGGACGTCTGGATGCATGAGAGCCGCGACGTGTGGTGGGACGACCTGATCGCCGGACTTCCGGACACCTGCGAGCCCGAAGCGATGAACGCCGAGGACCTGCTCTTCATCCTCTACACGAGCGGTACGACGGCGAAGCCCAAGGGCATCAAACACACGACCGGCGGCTATCTCACGGGCGCGAGCACGACGTACAAACTCGTCTTCGATATCAAGCACGACGACATTTTCTGGTGTACGGCGGACGTCGGCTGGGTGACGGGTCACTCGTACGTCGTCTACGGTCCGCTCTGCAACGGGTCGACGAGCCTCCTCTATGAAGGCACGCCCGACTTCCCGGACCGCGACCGCTTTTGGGAGATCATCGAGCGTTACAAAGCGACGATTCTCTACACGGCCCCGACGGCGATCCGCACGTTCATGAAATGGGGCACGGAGCACGTCGAGAAGCACGACCTCTCGTCGTTGCGATTGCTGGGGTCGGTCGGCGAGCCGATCAATCCCGCAGCGTGGATGTGGTACCGCGACCACATCGGCGGCGGGAGGTGTCCCGTCGTCGACACGTGGTGGCAAACCGAAACCGGCTCGATCATGATCACGCCGCTGCCCGGGATCACGACCCTCGCGCCGGGCAGCGCGACGCATGCCTTCCCGGGCATCTACCCGGACATCGTCGACGAGCAAGGCCAGAGCGTACCCAAAGGCGGGAGCGGGTACATCGTCATTCGCAAGCCCTGGCCCTCGATGCTGCGCGGCATTTGGGGCGACGACGAGCGCTACGTGCAGACGTACTGGTCGAAGTTCGGGCACCTCTATCTCGCGGGGGACGGCTGCCGGCGCGACGAGGAAGGCAACTACTGGTTCCAAGGCCGCATCGACGACGTGATGAACGTGGCCGGGCATCGCATCTCGACCGCTGAGGTCGAGAGCGCGCTCGTCGGTCACCACAGCGTTGCAGAGTCCGCGGTCGTCGGGAAAAACGACGACATCACGGGGCAAGCGATCGTCGCGTTCGTCTCCCTCAAAGGCAACGATCCCGGTTCTGACGCGCTCGCGAACGAGCTGCGCAACCACGTCGCAAATAAGCTCGGCAAGTTCACGATGATCAAATACCTCACGTTCACCTCCGAGCTACCCAAGACGCGCAGTGGAAAGATCATGCGCCGCCTCTTGCGCGATATCGCCGAGGGACGCATGCTAGGGGACACCACGACGCTGGCCGATTCGAGCGTCGTCGCAGAACTGCAAGAGCGCGCCAAGAGTGACGCCCATAAGGAAGACTAACCGAAGGGGCCCTTCGACAAGCTCAGGATGACAGCAAGAGGTAGGTTATGACCACGATGACCCAGCCCACGCTTGGGACTACCGGTCTCTTGACCGGACGCGTAGCGCTCGTAACCGGAAGCTCGCGCGGCATCGGCGCCGCCATCGTCGCCGAACTCGCGCGGCACGGAGCGCACGTCGTCGTCAACTATGTCAACGGCAAAGACGCGGCGTCGGCCGTCGTCGGCGCGATCGAAGCGGCGGGCGGAAGCGCGCACGCCGAAGCCGGTGACGTCTCGAAGATCGACGACGTGCGGTCGCTCTTCGACCGCCTGCTCAGCACGACCGGCCGGCTCGACATTCTCGTCAACAACGCGGGCATTCTGCGCGACCGCAGCTTCAAGAAGCTGACCCTCGAGGATTGGCACCAAGTCATCGACACCAACCTCACGAGCGTCATGAACACTTGCCATCTCGCCGTTCCCAAAATGCTCGACGGCGGCTGGGGCCGGATCGTCAACATCTCGTCCTTCGTGGGTCAGCTCGGCAACTTCGGGCAAGCGAACTACGCGGCCGCAAAAGCCGGCATCCTCGGGTTCACGAAATCGCTCGCGATCGAACTCGCCCGCTCGAACATCACCGTCAACGCCGTGTGTCCCGGGTTTGTCGAAACGGAGATGTGGGCGTCGGTCCCTCCCAACGTTCAGGAAAAGATCCTAGATCGGATCCCGATGCATCGGGTCGCAACCCCGAACGAGATCGCCAAGGGCGTACGCTTCCTCATCACCGAGGGCGACTATATGACCGGCCAGTCGTTGAATATCAACGGCGGCATCTATATGGGGTGGTAGGGGCGGCCGAAGAGACGTCCTGACAAGATTCTTGCGCGTCCCCGGAGGGTGCGGCGGATGAACTCTCCCGCGGTTCGCAGAAGCCTGCGGCATGACTGCAGTGCGGCGCGGAGCGTCCGCCAGCCGCGACCCAGCCGTTGCCGCGTCCGAACTTGCGAGCGCGCTCGCGGTGACCGAAGGCGCGACCGCGATGTTCTTCGCGTCGCCCTCGTACGATCTCGAAGCGCTCGGTAACGAGCTCGAGAAACGGTTCGCAGGCGTCGAGCTGATCGGGTGCACGACGGCCGGCGAAATCTCGCCCGAAGGCTACGCGCGCGATACGCTCGTCGGGATGAGCTTTTCCGCCGCCGAGTTCGTCGCCGTCGTCGAAGCCTGCGACGACCTGCGCCCCGGCTCGATCACGCAGTTCGAGATCTCGAACATGGTGCGGTCGCTGCGTCGCAAGTTGAAGATCCGCGCTCCGGGCTCGACGAGCTCCGACACCTTCGCGCTGCTGCTCATCGACGGGCTGGCGGGTCTGGAAGAATCGGTCCTCAACTCGATCGCGCTCGAGCTCGGCAGCATTCCGCTGGTCGGCGGTTCCGCCGGCGACGCGTTGCGGTTCGGCGAAGCGGTCGTCTTTCATGCGGGTGCGTTCCGCAACCGGCGTGCGGTGCTAGCGCTCGTGCACACGACCTTACCCTTCGACGTGTTCCGTACGCAGCACGTCACTCGCTCGGGGACGAACATGGTGGTCACCGAGGCGGATCCGCTGCGGCGCGTGGTCACGGAGATCAATGCGGAGCCCGCCGTCGAGGAATACGCGCGCCAACTCGGGATCACCAACCGCGAACTCGTCCCGGCCGTGCTCGCCACGCATCCCGTCGTGGTTCACGTCGGCGGCGGCGACTACGCGCGCTCGATTCGGCAAGCCAACCCGGACGGCAGCCTATCGTTCTATTGCGCGATCGACGAAGGCATCGTGCTCGCGCCCGCGAGCGGGAACGATATGCTCGCGGATCTCGAGCGGCTCTTTGCGCAGATCCGCCGCAAGATCGGGCAACCGGCCGCGGTGCTTGGGTTCGACTGCGTCTTCCGGCGCCTCGAGATCGAGGATCGCCGGCTGGAAAGCGCCGTCTCGCGGGTCTTAGCCGCCAACAACACGATCGGATTCTCGACCTACGGCGAGCAGTTCGACGCGCTGCACCTCAATCAGACCTTCACCGGCGTCGCGTTCGGATCGGGCAAGTAGCGAGCATGCTCGAGGCCGACGCTCTCGACCGCGCGAGCGAACTCGAACGCGAGAACGGCAAGCTTCGCAAGATCAACGCGGCGCTGATGGAGCGCATCGAGCGCGCGAGCGATGGGGGCGGCGGGTCGTTTGCGCTGTTCCAACGCGCGATTCTCCTCGAGAAGATCGTCCGCGAGCGCACCGAGGAGCTGCGCGCGGTCAATACCGCCCTGCAAGAAGCGAAGCTCGATGCCGAACGCGCGAACCTCGGCAAGACGAAGTTCCTCGCCGCCGCCGGCCACGATCTGCTGCAGCCGCTTCACGCCGCGCGGCTGTTCGTCGGCGCGCTCACCGACAGCGGCGTCGAGGCACGAACGCGAGAGATCGCGCTCCGCGTCGACGCGGCGCTCTCCGATGCCGAGCACTTGCTCTCCACGACCCTCGAGATTTCGAAACTCGATGCCGGCGTGCTCACCGCCGAGTTGACCGATTTCCCGATCGGGCCGTTCCTGCAGCGCCTGGCCGGCGAATCGGCGCCGCAGGCCGAGCAGCGAGGGTTGCGTTTTAGAATCGTGACGGGCGAAGCCGTCGTGCACACCGATCCGCTGTTACTCGCGCGGATCGTTCGCAACTTTATCAGCAACGCGATCCGCTACACGCAACGGGGCGGCATCGTGCTCGGCTGCCGGCTGCGCGCAGGGGTGTGCCGTATCGAGGTTTGGGATACCGGCATCGGCATTCCGGCGGATCGCCTCACGGAAGTATTCGAGGAGTTCCGTCAGCTCGGTGCGACGGGTGGCGATCGCGAAGGCATGGGCCTCGGGCTTGCCGTCGTCGATCGCATCTCCGGGTTGCTCGGCGTGCCGATAGAAGTCAAGTCGCGCCTGGGCCGCGGCTCGGTATTTTCCGTCTCCGTGCCGCTTGGAGATCCGCGCGCGTTATCGCAAAGCGCGGAGCCCGTACGCGCCGCCGAGATTGCGAGCCGGCTCGACGGCAAGATCGGACTCGTCATCGACGACGATCGAGCGTCGCGCGAGGCGATGGCGCTGCTGCTGCGCACTTGGGGTTGCAAGATCGTCGAGGCCGACGGAGCGAGCGCCGCCCGCGCCGCGCTGAACGGACCCGGACCCGCGCCCGACTTCATCGTCGCCGACTACCACCTCAAGAACGGTGAAACCGGCCTCGACGCGATCGGTTCGATGCGTGGGACGTCGAATCGCATCCCGGCCGTCGTCGTAACGAACGATACGAGCGACGCAACGCGATCTCTCGTCACCGCTTGCGGCTATCCCCTGCTAGCGAAACCGGTACGCCCCGATCGGCTCCGCTCGCTCGTGAATCACTGGTTCTTGTAGCGCCTACGAAACGACGTGTTCGACCGGCAGGAGGCGTTCGGCCTCGTCCTCGGTGTAGACACGCGAACGAGTAAGGAAACGGACTTCCTCGCCGTTTTCGAGCGAGAACATGCCGCCGCGGCCCGGCACCACGTCGATCGTCAGCTTGGTGTGCTGCCAATACTCGAACTGCGATTCGCTCATGTAGAACGGAGCGTCGCCGATTTCGCCGAGTTTCACGTCGGAATTGCCGAGCGGAAAGTCGCCTTGCGGATAGCACATCGGGCTGCTGCCGTCGCAGCATCCACCCGATTGATGAAACATGATCGGTCCGTAACGCGCGCGCAGGCGCTCGATCAAATCGAGCGCCTGCTGCGTCGCGTCGACCCGCGATGCGGGATCCGACATCTGAACCTTCCTTGTAATTCCTAGAAGAAACCGAGTTTCGATTCGGAGTAGCTGACCATCAGGTTCTTCGTCTGCTGGTAATGGTCGAGCATCATCTTGTGGTTTTCGCGGCCGATTCCGGACTGCTTGTAGCCGCCGAACGCCGCGTGCGCGGGATAGGCGTGATAGCAGTTCGTCCAGACGCGGCCGGCCTTGATGGCGCGACCCATGCGGTAGGCGGTGTTCCCATCGCGGCTCCACACGCCGGCGCCGAGGCCGTACAGCGTGTCGTTGGCGATCGAGAGCGCTTCGTCTTCGCCCTTGAAGGTCGTCACCGAAACGACGGGTCCGAAGATTTCCTCTTGGAACACGCGCATCTTGTTGTTGCCCTTCAGCACGGTCGGATGGATGTAGTAGCCATCCTTGAACGCGCCGTCGAGCGTGTTGCGCGTGCCGCCCGTGATGACCGTGGCACCTTCTTGCTTTGCGATGTCGAAGTACGAGAGGATCTTCTCCATCTGCTCGTTCGAGGCTTGCGCGCCGATCATCGTCGCGGGATCGAGCGGGTTGCCTTGCACGATCGCGGCGACGCGTTTGAGGGCGCGGTCCATGAACTTGTCATAGATCGACTCTTCGATGAGTGCGCGCGACGGACAAGTACACACTTCGCCCTGGTTGAGGGCGAACATCACGAAGCCCTCGATCGCCTTGTCGAAGAAAGCGTCGTCTTTCGAAGCGACGTCCGCGAAGAAGACGTTCGGCGACTTGCCGCCGAGTTCGAGCGTCACCGGAATGAGGTTTTGCGAAGCGTACTGCATGATGAGACGGCCCGTCGTCGTCTCGCCGGTGAACGCGATCTTCGCGATCCGCTTGTTCGATGCGAGCGGCTTACCGGCTTCGAGGCCGAAGCCGTTGACGACGTTGACCACCCCGGGCGGCAACAGATCGGCGATGATCTCCATCATCACCATGATCGACGCCGGGGTTTGCTCGGCCGGCTTGATGACGACGCAGTTGCCGGCGGCGAGCGCGGGCGCGAGTTTCCAAACGGCCATCAACAGCGGGAAGTTCCACGGGATGATCTGCCCGACGACGCCGAGCGGCTCGTGGAAGTGATACGCCACCGTGTCCTGGTCGATTTCACTGAGGCTGCCTTCTTGCGCGCGAATGGCGCCCGCGAAGTAGCGGAAGTGGTCGACGGCGAGGGGCAGGTCCGCGGCCACGCTCTCGCGGATCGGCTTGCCGTTGTCGAGCGTCTCGGCGAGGGCGAGCGTCTGCAGCTTCGCTTCGATCCGGTCCGCGATCTTGTTGAGGATCAGCGCGCGCTCGGCGGCCGACGTTTGGCCCCATTTGGGCGCGGCGGCGTGCGCCGCATCGAGTGCCTTCTCGATGTCTTCTGCCGTCGAACGCGCAATCTCGACGAACGGTTGCCCGACGATCGGGCTGACGTTCGTGAAATACTCTCCGTTGACGGGCGGCACCCAGTCGCCGCCGATGAAATTGTCGTAGCGGCGCTTGAACGGACTTTCAACCCCGAGGGAAGAGAAGTCGAAAAGCGCTTGATGTTCGAGGACGGCTGTCATGTACTCGCTCTTTTCCGCATGAAGATTCAAGTGACAAACTAAAATGGAACTGGCCGCACCATCGTATCGCCGGGCCCCTGGGCCCTCAATTGGACTAAAGTATGAAGATACTGCTCGCCGACGACCACCCCTTGTTCCGTGAAGCGCTGCGTGCGGTCATCGAACGGGTCTGCCCGGGTGCGTCGTTCGCCGAGGCAAGCGGCTATCCGGACGTTGTGAGCCTCACCCGTGAGGACGAGACCTTCGACTTGGTGTTCGTCGACTTGATGATGCCCGGCGGCGACGATTTTTCCGAACTGGCGCGGCTGCGGCGGCGGATCCCGCTCACGCCCACGATCGTCGTTTCCTCGCGCGACGACTCGCCGACCGTCCGCCGGGCCATGGCCTGCGGCGTCGCGGCGTACATCCCCAAATCCCTGTCGCAAGCCGAAATGGAAGCCGCTATCCGCCGCGTGCTTGCCGGCGACATCTACGTGCCCGCGGAAACCCGCGAGCCGCACGAGCGCCCGGCCGCGGCCGGCGACGAAAACGACGAGCTGACGCCCCGTCAGTTTGCGGTCCTCGAGCAGCTCGCGCGCGGCAGTTCGAACAGGCAAATCTCTCACTACCTGGGCATCGAAGAGATTACCGTGAAAGCGCACATATCTGCAATCTTACGGAAGCTCGGCGTGAAGAACCGGGTCCAAGCGGTGCTCGTGTCGCGCGAGCTGCTCGAACGGCGCAAGAGCGGTTCATCGTTGTAGGAGTTGCATTCATCGTGCCGGGTCCGCTAGGATGCTGAAACGATGCGTGAACGAATTCTCGCGCCCGTCTTCGGCGTGCTGATCTTCGCCGCGATGCAATCGCCGTGCGCGGCCGCCGATTACGGCAAGCCGCCGGCGGTGAGCGCCGTTCGCGCGACGGAAAAAGCGCTGCTCCGCAACGAAATCCCGCCCGTACAACGCGACGTGCTTTCGAGCACCGTGTCGAACGTCGTCGTCGCCGGGAACTACGCCGTCTGCCAATACAACGTCGGTGAGAGCGCGGGCTATTCCGTGTACGCGCGCAGCGGTGCGGCTTGGAAACGGATCAGTCACGGCGGCGACGTGCCGACGAAAGAATCGCTGCGCAAACTCGGCGTACCGGCAAGTGCGATCGCCGTCTTCGCCGCCCACGGTGGGCTCGGCTAAGAACCTATTTCCTGATCGGCGCGGTCGAGGTCATCGCGGTGCTATAGGTTAGCGCTTTGCTTGCGGCGGCGTTTCCGTTCTGTTTGAGAATGAACGCCATCACGGCGACGTATTGATCGTGCGTGAGGCTCCCCGGATTGCCCGCCGGCATCAGGCTCGTCATGTACTTGAAGATGTCGTGAACGGTGAGCTTGGCGCCACCGCCGGGGACGCTCGTGAAGTCCGAACCGCGCAGCGGCGGCGCGGAAACGCCCTCTAAATTCGCGCCGTGACAGCGCGCGCAGTTCTGCGCGTAGGCCGTCGCGCCGGCGGCCGCCTGTTTGCTGGTATACAGTCCGCCCGTCTGCGTGGCGGCCGAAGGGATCGTCACCGCCGCGAGCAGCGTCGCGGCGGTGACGGTAACGAGCATGGAACGGAACATTGGGGGTTCGCTTTCTACAGCGAGAAGACGTACAACTTTCCGCCGAGCGGGATCGATTTGAATTCCGGGACCATCTTGGGGCCGCCCCACAGCGGCGACACGCCGCCCCAGCCTGCAGCCACGGCAACGTACTGCTTGCCGTCGACCTGATAGCTGACGGGTTGGCCGATGACGCCCGAGCTCATGTGATGCTTCCACAGCACTTTGCCCGTCTTGGAATCGAACGCGTAGAACGTTTGATCCGGCGAACCGCTGAAGACGAGGCCGGTGTCGGTGCTGACTTGCCCGTCGTTCCAGGGCAGCTTCGTGTCGTGCGTCCAAACCTGCTTACCGGTCGCGACGTCGATGGCTTGCAGCGCGCCCCAGCCGTTGCTTCCCGGGACGGGTTGGACCTGGAAGGTCTCGTCGAGATATCCCAGACCCGCCTTGAAGGGATCCGGCGCTTTTTGGCCCGCGATGGTCATGCACGTCTTCATCGTGGAAACGTACGCGTAGCCCGTCTTCGGATCGAACGATTCCGACCACCAGTTGTTACCGCCGAAGAACGCCGGACACGTCGTGACCTGCTTGCCCTCGTGCGGGAAGTTCGCCGGGTTCTCGACCGCGACGCCGTTTGCATCGTACCCGCTCACCGACGTCGCCTTGGTAAAGGGTTTGGCCAAAATCAACTTGCCGTTCGTGCGGTCGACGACGAGGAAGTAGCCGTTGCGCGAAGCTTTGTAGAACACTTTGCGCGGCGTTCCGTCGATCGTCACGTCCGCGAGAATCGGCGTGTTGACGCCGTCGTAGTCCCACGGATCGTTCGGCGTCTCTTGGAAGTACCACTTGATCTTACCCGTGGACGGATCCATCCCGAGGATCGAGTCGGTGTAGAGGTTCTTGCCCGGGCGAAGGTCCGACAGCCAGGGGCCGGGGTTGCCGACGCCCCACAGCAGCGTATCGGTCTCGGCATCGTAACTGCCGCTCACCCACGTGTTGCCGCCGCCGTGCTTGTACATACCCGCCGGCCACGTATTGCCGCCGGGCTCGTTCGGCGCGGGAACCGTATAGGTCCGCCACTTCTGCGCGCCGGTGGCCGGATCGAGCGCAGCGATAAATCCGCGCGCGCCATACTCACCGCCGCCGTCGCCGACGATCAAATTCCCCTTCACGATCATCGGAGCGCCCGTCATAAAATAGCCGACGCCCGCTTCCGGATAAATCGCCTTGTTCCACACGACTTTGCCGGTCGCCGCATCGAGCGCGACGACGTGATTGTCGAGCGTCTCGAAATAGGCATTTGCGCCGTACAGCGCCACGCCGCGGTTCACGACGTCGCAGCACACCGTCCGCAGCGCCTTCTTGGGCAGCGGATAGTCGTACTTCCACAGGAACTTGCCGCTCGTCGCATCGAGTGCGTAGACGTGGTTGAGCGGTGCGGAGTAAATCAGCTCGTGGCCGTTCACGATCGGCGGCGCTTCGAAGCCGTTGGGGATCGGCATGCTGTAGGTGAAGACTTCCTTGAGCTGCGAGACGTTGTCCGCCGTGATCTGCGTGAACGGAACGTGGGCTTGGCTGTCGTAGGACCTCAGGTACATGAGCCATCCGTCGTCGGATGCTCCGCCGGCAAGACGATCGTCCGTCACCGCGGGATAGTCGGCTGCGGCGCTGGCGACTCTGGGATGATGGACGAATCCGCCGATGACGAGGCCGCCCGCGACACCAGCACCGGCAATAAGCGCGAGCACTCGGCCCGTAAAGCGTGCTTTCACGTGAACCTCCAGAAGCAACATAATTCCGCTGCGCGCGACGTACGCGGCGCAATTTCTCGTTATGTCGGCCCGGAGTAGCGGTTACGCGAACGCACTTCCTGCGTTCAAAATGCAACTGATACTTTGGGATAGGGAACGTTTACACTTACACCATGCGTGCCGCGATCGCGCCGCTCGTGCGACGGCGCGATCGGGCGCGACGGAACGGACGAAAGCTAGATAATCGTGCTCGACAAGAGGCGCCGCAACGCCGCATCGGTCTGCTCCATCTCCTCCATCTTCTCCTTAACCATCGCCTTCGTCTTGGCGTCCTTACCGCAGGCGAGTTCGACCTTCATGAGCGCCATCGAGGCGTTGTTTTGCGCCATCATCGCCTCGGCGAAGTCCTTATCGACGCTGCCCATCGGCTTCATCGCCGCTTCGGGTGCGGGCGCCATCATCATCGACTGGGCTTTCGAACAGTCGATTGCGGGGGCCATCGCATGGCCCATCGAGTCGTCCGCTCGGCCGGGCGCTGCCAGAGAGAGACCGAGCGCGAGGGCGGCTGCCGCCGTCAGTACGAGGCTTGGTCTGGTACATCTCATCAAAAATGCTCCTTAGCCGCAGAAAATGCGGTCGTATTGTCGCAGTATGGCCGGGCCGGGTGCCCCGGCACCGTGGGCACGCTTACGTTAAGATCGGGGCGGCGAAGGCCCCCCGATTCCCCCCGGGCCCGCACTCGCGGGCCCTTTGACGAACTCCGCTGCTCTTTCGATAACGTCGGGAACGCCGGGGCGGCGAAGGCCCCCCGATTCCCCCCGGGCCCGCACTCGCGGGCCCTTTGACGAATTCCGCTGCTCTCTCAATAGCATCGGGAACGCCGGGCGGCAAGGGCCGATTCTTCGGGACGCACTCGCGGGCCCTTTGACGAATTCCGCTGCTCTCTCAATAGCATCGGGAACGCCGGGCGGCAAGGGCCGATTCTTCGGGACGCTACCGGCGGGCAGGGTGTCCGCCGATACTTTCGTATAGTTGAGGGTAGCCGGTTTCATCGGTTACGATGACGGCTCAACAGTCACCCATCCGGAGGGTCCGTCCAATGCAGAAGACCGCCTGGCAGCGCCCGTCCTACGAGGTCACCTCGACCGGTTTCGAAGTGACGATGTATCTCGGTACGCAAGCCTAATCTCGACCCTCGTGGTCACCGCCGCACCAGCTGAGGCGTTTATCGCCCGCCTGCGTGAAGTGGGCGAGCAGCGGTACCACGACAAGCATCCGTTTCATCGGCGCCTCGTCGCGGGAGAGCTCTCTCGCGGCGAGGTTCGTGCTTGGGTCGCAAACCGTTACTACTATCAGAAAGCGATCCCGATCAAGGACGCGTACGTGTTGGCCGGGTTGCCAACCCGCGACCACCGGCGAGCCTGGATCGTGCGGATCATCGATCACGACGGCAGCGCGGAGCACGGCGGCGGCGGCACCCAGAAGTGGCTCGCGCTAGCGCGCGCGGTCGGTCTGGATGAAGCCGAGGTCGTCTCCGAAGCGCGCGTTGCGCCGGGCACGCGCTTCGCCGTCGATGCGTACGTCGACTTCGCGCGGCGCAAGCCGTGGCTCGAGGCGGTAGCGTCGTCGCTCACCGAGCTGTTCGGACCGCCGGTGATGGCGGCCCGTGTCAAAGCGATCGTCGCAAATTATCCTTGGATCGATCCCGCCGCGCTCGCATACTTCGACGATCGAGCCGTCTCGGCGCCGCGCGACGCGGACCTCGCGCTGTCGTGGGTAACGGCCGAAGCGACAACGCCCGAACAGCAGGATGCCTGCGTTGCGGCGCTGCGCTTCAAGTGCGACGTGCTTTGGTGCATCATGGACGCGACGGCGCTCGACGCCGCACGGGCGTGAGCTACCGCTTAGCCCGCGGCGTCCGCTTGCAGAATGACGCGGACGGTGCGCCGGTGCTGCTCATCCCCGAGGGGATCGTGACGCTCAACGTTTCGGCCGCAGCGACGCTCGAGTTGCTCGACGGCACGCGCGACGCCGGGACCATCGCGGAGTTGCTTGCGAAACGCTTCGAGGCCGAGCCCGCGGAGCTCACCGGTGACGTGCGGACCCTGCTCGACGATTTCGTCGAACGCGGCTTCGTGACGACGTGACGCCGCCGAATCCGCGCTCGCTGCTGTGCGAACTGACGTACCGCTGCAACCTGCAGTGCCCGTACTGTTACAATCCGCTCGACCTCGGCAATCCGCGCGACGATCTCGACGTCGCCACGTGGCTGCGCGTGCTCGACGAAGCCGCGCAGCTTGGGATTCTACAGATCGGCTTCTCCGGCGGCGAGCCGACGTTGCGCCGTGCGGATCTCGTGCGACTCGTCGAGCGAGCCACGGCGCACGGTGCCTATACGAACCTGATCACGCAAGGCACGTTCCTCGATGCAGGGTACCTCGACGAGTTGCTTGCCGCCGGGCTCGCGCACGTGCAGATCAGCATTCAAGCGCCCGAGCGCGTATCCGCATTCGCGATCGCGGGCACGGACGTCCACGAGCGTAAGCTCCAAGCGCTGCGCTTGGTTGCGACGCGCGACGTCGCGCTCACGCTGAACTGCGTGCTGCATCGCCTCAACCATGACGCGCTGCCCGAGGTGATCGCATTTGCCGAACGCGAGGGCATTCGAAAGCTCGAGCTCGCCAACGTGCAGTTCTACGGATGGGCGTATAAGAATCGCGGCGCGCTGATTCCTACGCGCGAGCAAGTCGAGCGCAGTGCGACGATCGTTTCCGCGGCGCGCGAGCGCTTGCGTGGCAAGATGGAGATCGTCTACGTCCTGCCGGACTATTTTGAAGAGTATCCCAAACCGTGCATGCACGGCTGGGCGCAAGTGGCGCTCACGGTCACGCCCGACGGACGCATTCTCCCATGTCCCGCCGCGGCCGCGATCGCGACGCTCGCGTTTCCGACGGTCCGGGACGGATCGCTCGCCGATGCCTGGCGCGATTCGCACGCGTTCCAGGCATATCGCGGCACGGATTGGATGCCCGACCCATGCCGCTCGTGCGACCGGCGCGAGCGCGACTTCGGTGGTTGCCGGTGCCAAGCGTTCTTGCTCGCGGGCGACGCGGGCGCGACCGATCCGGCATGCTCGAAGAGCCCGCACCACGACCTCGTCGTGGCGCTGCGCGACGGCGGCCCCGCCCCCGAAGCACTGCCCGTTCCGCGCCGGTTTACTGCAAGCGCGTGATCGTTCGCGTTCTCGGGTCGGCAGCCGGTGGCGGCGTGCCGCAATGGAATTGCGGCTGCGCGCACTGTGCTGCCGCACGCGCGGGTCGCATCCCGCGACGAACGCAATCGTCGTTCGCCGTGTCGTCGGACGGCGAGGCGTGGTGGTTGATCAACGTATCGCCCGACGTCGCGCAGCAGATCGAAGCATTCGAACCCCTGCAGCCGCGCGCGCTGCGCGGTTCGCCGATCGCCGGCATCTTGCTCACCGATGCGAACGTCGATCACATGGGCGGCCTCGCGGTTCTGCGCCAAGCGGGGGCGCGCGGCTTCACGCTCTGGTCGAGCGCGGCCGTTCGCTCGATCGCGCTCGAGCAGGTCGGCTTCGCACCGTTTGCCATGCCGCCGCATCGTTGGGAGACCTTCCGAGACGGCACGTCGCACCCGCTCGACGATCGCTTGAGCGTGACCGCCGTGCCGGTCGCCGGTACGACACCCGGCTACGCGGGGCGCACCGAGGCCCCGGGCGCCGTCGTCGCAATCGCCGTCGCGGACCGCAAGACCGGCGGACGCCTTCTCGCAGCCCCCGTGTTCGCGGGTGTTGACCCCAGGTTGCGCAACGCGCTCGCCGCGGCGGACGTCGCCTTCATCGATGGCTCGTTCTACGCCGACGACGAACTGGCGCACTTCGGCGTCGGCGGGAAAGCGGCGCGCCGGCTCGGCCACTTGCCCGCGGGCGGGCCGGACGGATCGCTCGCGCTGCTCGCCTCCGAGGCGCGCGGTACGCGCTTGATCTACGCGCACCTCAACAACACGAACCCCTTCGTCGATCCCTCATCCGCCGCGTATTCCGAAGCCCAAACCAAGGGATTTAGCGTCGCAGACGACGGCCTTACGCTGACGCTGTAGCACCCGCTCGGGTCGCGGGACGGGAACGGGGTGCCGGCGGCTGAAACCTTGACGCGATGATCGACGAGACCTCGGCTCACCACGCGAAGATCGCCGACCTCGAGCGCAGGCGAGAAGCGGCCCTGGAGCCCGCCGGCAAGGGCAGCAACGAGCGCCAGCACGCGCGCGGAAAGCGCACGGCGCGCGAACGGGTCGAGGCCCTGGTCGACGCGGAGTCGTTCGTCGAACTCGACATGTTCGCGGTCCATCGTTCGACCGCGTTCGGCCTCGACGAGCGCGAGTTTCTCGGCGATGGGGTCGTGACCGGGCGCGCGACGATCGGAGGGCGCCAGGTCTTCCTCTTCTCGCAAGACTTCACCGTGCTCGGCGGCTCGCTCGGCGAAGTGTTCGCCGAGAAGATCTGCAAGGTCATGGACCTCGCGGTCAAGACCGGATCCCCGATGATCGGCATCAACGATTCCGGCGGCGCGCGCATTCAAGAAGGCGTCGTCAGCTTGGGCGGCTACGCCGAGATTTTCTGGCGCAACGTGCAGGCGAGCGGCGTCGTGCCGCAGCTTTCCCTGATCGCGGGGCCGTGCGCCGGCGGTGCGGTCTACTCGCCCGCGATCACCGATTTTACCA
>Ga0302325_10004586_pt1 | contig 31856 bp, 29 predicted proteins | sample Palsa_T0_2_FD_201948 | JGI IMG/M metagenome (GOLD analysis project Ga0302325, IMG submission 201948) | Peat permafrost microbial communities from Stordalen Mire near Abisko, Sweden - Palsa_T0_2 | ecosystem: Environmental > Terrestrial > Soil > Palsa > Peat permafrost | place: Sweden: Abisko... | reverse complement strand
AAGATGAGCACCGCCAATAAGGTCGGAATCAAGCAGCATAGCGGAACGGAATAGACAAAGGGCGCCGCAACATAAACCTGCCGCGCTCACTTCTCCGGAGAAGCATCGCCAGCATCGTCAGCCGGCTTGCCCTTGGTGCGCGCCCGGTCCAGTTGCTCGAATACCGTCGCGTTCTCAGCCTTGTGCAGGCTGCCGGTCTTGTCGAACCCGGCCTTCGCCTCGTCTTTTCTGCCCATGGCCTGGTAGAGCCGCGCCAGCCGGTAGTGAGCATTCACGTCTTCCGGATTCAGCCTGGCGGCCGTTTTGAACTCGCGCAGCGCATCCTCGTGACGGCCGGCATCCGCATCCAGTATGCCGCGATCGAGGTGCGGCAACTCCAGGCCGGGGTCAATTCGAATAGCATGATCAATCAGCGGACCGTGCTATTGACGGAGCGATCGATGCGGACCACATCTTCGCGGATGTTCTCCGGAGCCGGAACAGACGCATGATGCGCCGTGAACATTCTTTCCGCTGAACTAAGCGCCCAAAAGCCAACATGCTTCAACCATCCCTTCACGGCTGGGAGACGGCTGGCGTCGTGAGAAAATCGGGTATGAGCGAATACATACACTTGATCGCAGAAGACGGGCACCGGCTAACCGCCTACATAGCCCGCCCCGAGGGCGAACCTATCGCCGGATTAGTCGTAGTGCAGGAAGTCTTCGGCGTCAACGGACACATACGTTCGGTCGCCGACGGCTACGCAAAAGACGGATTCCTGGCCGTCGCTCCAGCGCTCTTCGACCGCATCGAGCGCGGCGTTGAGCTCAGCTACGAAGGCGCCGACCTGCAGCGAGCCATGGCCTTCGTACCCAGGCTCGATCCAGAAAAGGCCCTCGCCGATATCGCCGCCGCAATGCAATTCGCCGCCACTGAGACCGGCAAGAAATCCGGCGTGATCGGCTATTGTTTCGGAGGCACGATGGCCTGGGTAACCGCGGCGCGGCTCAATCCAGCGGCCGCCGTGGGCTACTACGCGGGCCGTATCGGCAATTATGCCGCGGAAACACCCACTTCGCCCGTCATGCTCCACTTCGGCAGTCAGGACACGCACATTCCCGCCGCCGAAGTCGAAAAGGTTCATGCCGCCCATCCAGAAGTGGAAATTTATTGGTACGACGCAGGCCACGGCTTCAACTGCGACGCCCGCGCCAGCTACAACCCCGCGGCCTCGCAGCAAGCGCGCGACCGCTCCTTAAATTTCCTTCGGAAGCATCTGGCCTAGCATCGATACTCCGCGCGTCAAGGCCGTTTCTGCTGCACGGGCATTAAGACACCCGGCGCGGCATGATTCTAGCAATGCATTGTTAAACAGCCGTTACTATTCCCTCCAATCCATTTTCTCGACTTGGCCGGATCGAAAATCGAAAACGATGGCCTCCGAATCGAGAATTCCTGAAACCTCAACCCCCGAATCCCGTCTCATGGCACAGGCCTTCAGAAGGGTCAATCGAAGAATGATCGAATCAAGGAGAATTCCATGGAAAAATTTGCATTGCTGGCGACCGTTCAAGCCAAACCCGGCAAAGAACAGGTCGTCGAAGACTTCCTCAAGTCCGCGTTGCCATTAGCTGAAGCCGAACCCGGCACCATCCGCTGGTACGCCTTCAAGACCGGCGCCGACACCTTCGGCATCTTCGATACCTTTGCCGATGAAGCTGCCCGCGACGCCCACCTGAGCGGCGAAATCGCCAAAGCCCTGATGGCCAATGCCGACGCCCTGCTCGCCATCCCACCCAAAATCGAAAAGCTGGATATTCTCGCCTCCAAATAACCCGTCAAACGTACTGTTCAGCTCGCAACTTCCGCGAAAGAGAGAACAGCGCCATGCAATGGAAATCCGTCTGGATCGCCGTTCTCTCGCTCGCAGTCTTCCTCTCGCTGAATAACTCTCAATACGCGCTGCCTCAAGCCGCCAACCCTCCGCCGCCGGACTATCCGCAGGGCCCTCCGCCAGCCAGTTCACCTCGCTGGCACGAGCAGATCGCCTCGTCGCAGACACTCAAGATCGGCGGAGCCGCGCTCCAGGTCGACTTCGCCGCCGGCGCGCTCGATCTCACTCCGGACCAAATCCTTCCATGGATTCAGCGCGCAGCCCAGGCCGTAACCGTCTACTATGGCCGCTTCCCCGTTCCGCGCCTTCGCATTCTGGTCATTCCAACCTCAGACCGGGCAGGCGTTCTGCAAGGCACCACCTGGGGAGACATGCGCGGCTTTCCCAGCTTCACCCGCATCCGGCTCGGCCAGCACACCACAGAACAAGACCTCGTCGAAGACTGGACCATGACCCATGAGCTGGTCCACTCCGCATTCCCATCCCTGCCCGACGACCAGCATTGGATGGAAGAGGGTCTGGCCACCTACATCGAGCCCATCGCGCGCGTGCAAGCCGGGGAGTTATCCGCGAAACAAGTCTGGCGCGACATGATGGAAGGCATGCCCAAAGGCGAACCCGCACCCGGCGATCAGGGCATGGATCGTACCCACACCTGGGGCCGGACGTACTGGGGCGGCGCGCTCTTCTGTCTGGTGGCTGACGTCGACATTCGCAAGCAAACCCATAATCGCAAAGGCCTGCAGGATGCCTTGCGCGCCATCGTCGCCGCCGGAGGCACCATCGACCACGACTGGCCCCTGATGAAGGCCCTCGAAGTCGGCGACAGCGCCTCCGGAACCACCGTCCTCACCGATCAATACAAGCAGTGGAGCGAATCCCCCTCGCCCGTCGATCTGCCAGCGCTCTGGAAGGACCTCGGCGTCAGTCTTGGTAAGGATCGCGGCGCAGGCGCAGAACTTGATCCCCACGCGCGGTCTGCCCAGATCCGCAACGCCATCATGACGCACTGATTTGCCGCTCTGTCTTTGGGATGAAGTCAGTTCGAACGGCGATGGCCGCGCCGCCGAAGCAACAGCAGAAGCAACAGAAAGAAGACCGCAACAGCCGTAACCCGCAGCACCCGCGGATGCGCCACGGCCACCGACGTCAGCATCGCCATGCCGAAAGATCGGCGTCTGTGAACATCACGATCTCGCCCCGCGCCTGTGAAAGTCCATGCCGCACCGAATAGCGCATGCCGTGGTTCCCTGGGTTCTCCAGCAGCCTCACCTCGGGCGCCGTCCTCGCAAAATCCAGCACCTGCCGCGCCGTCGAGTCAGTCGAGCCGTCGTTGAGCACAATCACCTCGGCATTCCACCCCTCGGCGCGAATGCAGCCCACCACCTCCCGCAGCGTTGCTTCAATGTGGGCGCTCTCGTTATGGGCGTGAATGACGACGCTCGACGCAGGATAAACGGACACCAGTTGCAGAACCTTTCTGGCGATTGACAACACGACCTGGAAAATCCCTTGTCATTCTACCGAAGAAGAGCCAGGCTCCTCATGAAGCCGCCAATGGGTCAAATTCTCAGAAAACGATGCCCGGCGACCTCCGAAACGGAAGCCAAGCGACTCAATTTGCACAGGAAAGCACTTTTTTTGGGAGTCGAAGCCGAATCCGGTTATGCTTGGAGGCGGAGGCCCAGCGGCATGACCAAAGCAGACCTTGTTGAGAAGGTGACCCAGTTAGGCGATCTGACCCGCCGTGACGGCGAAGTGATTGTCGAGACCATCTTCGACTCGGTGATTGCGGCCCTGCAATCGGGAGACAAGATTGAGATTCGTGGCTTCGGCTCCTTCCGCATCCGGGAGCGGAATCCCCGCATAGGCCGTAACCCAAAGACCGGCGACCGCGTCGACGTTCCAGCCAAGCGGGTGCCCTACTTCAAGCCATCCAAAGAGTTGCGCGATCTGGTGAATCCCGGCGAAGCCGCTGCCGGCTAACCCGATGGAACCGCGCCAGAGGCGCACCTTCCTCGGCCCATTGCTACCTATCGCTGCGTTGATCCGTTGCAACGTCGATCCGTTGCCGCATAGTCACGTTGCCCCCTGGATGAGCTTGATAAGCGACCCGCCGGAAGCGCGGCCACGCCAATCCACGGTTAGGAGAGCCTTGTTCCGATCCTCCGTATCGGAGACAAACTTTGCGCGAACATCTCTTGCCGATTTGGGAAGATGACAGGTCTTCACCACAAGAAATTCAAGTCCGGCCGATTATCCACTTAGATGCCTTTGGTCTGAGCTCGCTTGCCCACGTTCAGGCATGCAGTCCAAACCGGCCTCCGCTCTGGTTCTTGCGCAATTCTCGGGTCCGTCCTTCCAATCCTGCAAAAATCGCGCTGAAACTTGCGGACGGCAGGCCGATAATGGTCTTCCTGGAGAGAGCTTCGGAAACCGCACTCCAATCCGCAGCCAGCCAACGGGCGCAAAGTCTGCGCGCGGCAATGGGGGTTCGTTCCCCCTGCGGCTGGTGCGAAGTCGACGGTTGCCGCATCGCCTGGGAAGAAACTCAAGGAGCGGACAAGGATGCGCAGCCCGTCCTCTGCCTGCATGCCGCCGGGACGGGTAGCCGGGAGTTTCGTCCGCTTCTCAAGCGTTGCCCCGCCGGGGGCCGGCTCATTCTTGTGGATTGGCCCGGCCACGGACGATCCGGAGACTTCTCCTCCGAAAACGGCGAAATTGCCTCCACGCTCACCATTGAGTCCTGCGCGACGATCCTGAACTCCCTGTTGCATCACCTTGAGATTCAAAAGCCCATCCTGCTGGGCAGCGGGTTTGGCGCAGCCGTCGCCATTCGCTATGCCTCCGATCACCCCGAGCAGGTCCTGGGACTGATGCTATGTCTGCCGGCAGGCTTGGTATCCGTCAACAGCGCCGAACCTTTCGCCCAACGCGGAAAACGCGGCATCGGTCGGCTGCTTCGCCGCATGAAAAACTCCGCTCCCGGCAACACGGAGCAGGAAGCAATGGCCGCCAGGCGCCAGGCGCTTCGGATGGAAGCCTTGCGCCCAGCGATGCAATCCATCCGGGCCGCTGCCAAAGATTCGGCGGACCGCGCCTCGGCCGGCCTGCAAAAAGCCCTCAATTCGCTCTCCTGCCCAGCTCTCTTCGCGCTCTCCCACGCCAGCCGAGAATACCCCCTGCGCAAATATCTCGCCTTGCTCGACCCGTCGCTGGCCTGGGCGCCGCAACACCAGTTCACCGTCTTTGCCGGAGCCTTTCACCCGCTCTGGGACGAACCGGAGCGCTTCGCACTTGCCCTCAGCAGCTTTGTCCAGGCCCAACTCCCGGTTGAACGGCACACCCACGCCTGGATGATCCACACCATCGACTGGCCCGCCAAAGACTGCAATCTCTGGAAGTGCGTTCACCCCGATTGCGCCGCTGAGCAAGTGCTTGCAACCGGTTTGAACGCCAATGAAAGAGCCTCCGGCAGACAGCCTCGGCAACCTTAGCGGATACCAATCACCGCCATCATCCGCCCGGCATGGCCGCCCGAGGCCCTATGCGAATAAAAGATCTGCGGCTGGCAGGCGGTGCAGCCGCCCACCATCTCAATCGCGTCTGGCCGCAAACCCGCGGCCATCAACTGCCTCCGATTCGCCTCCTTTAGATTCAACCGGAGATCAAGCCGAATCTCTGAACCGTTCAGCAGAGCTTCCGGATTGGCGGCCTTTTGGGAGAATAGCTCCGACGCGTACGAAAACTCTTCCGTGAACCGGTCAAGCACTTCGGCGCCGACCGTATAACAGCACGGGCCAATCCCAGGCCCGATCGCCGCGATCAAATCCGCCGGATCGGAGCCGAACTCCTGCACCATCCGGCCAACGCCAAGCTCAACGATCCGCGCCACCGTCCCGCGCCATCCAGCATGGAAGGCCGCGACCGCTCGCGTGACAGGGTCTGCTACCAGCACCGGAATGCAATCCGCTGTCTGAATGCCCAGCAACACCCCAGCCTGGCCAGTCATCAACCCATCCGCCTCCGGAGTCGTCTCCTGAACCGCCTCAGCCGCCGTCACGCACCGATTGGAATGCACCTGCCGCACGGTTCGCAGCGCAGTCTCGCGGCTTCCGCTCACCGCCTCCACAAATCGCAGCCGATTCTCGCGCACATTCTCCGCCGCATCCGCGGCCGTGAACCCGAGATTGAGCTCATTCGGGCCATTCTCACCGCCGGCAAGATACACCCGGCTCACTCCTCCCTGGCGTGTGCTGAACCCATGCCACAGCCAGTCGAGGTTCTCCCAACCCGGCACGCCAAGCCACCCTACCCCGTCGGGACAAACATTCAGCCTGGAAACGCAGTCATCTTCCAGAAGCTTCGAAGAAACAGAGCCAAATTGCATAAGCAAGATTGTAGTTGGGAAGAAACTGAACTGGGAATCACTCCGGAAAAGGCTCCAGAAGAGCGTTGGGCCCGCCTTCCGGCGGGCCCACTCGAGAGGCAATGTAGATGGGAGTTTCTGAAGATCGGGGGATGGGAGTCCGTTGCCGGACCAACAACGAAGATAGAAGCGCTTTGGTGGGGAAGTACTACAGCGGTTGCCTCTGCTGGTTATTCGATAGGACGCGACCCCGCACCAAAAGGTTGTCCAAAGATATTGGATTTTTTTGCAATGCGGTACAAACTGCCATCTTACCCCCGGTTACCGGCCCTTCCCGGCCTTATTCCGGCCCCCGTACTCGGATCGCAGGCCCCCTCAAGTATATGAAATATTTGCACTTCTACCTAATCGCGATTCCGGTTTTGAAATTCCTTAGCCATCGCCGGCGCCAGACCAATTTCCAGAAAACCTTTCAGCATCCTCAATAGCCGCGCTACTTCGACGGCCGCGCAGCCTTGGCTACAAAATAAGTGATCAGACCCACCGGCAAGAAGCGCACCAGCAGCGCCGTAAACCGTCCTGCAAAATACGGAACGATGGTCCGCTTCCCCTGCGCCAATGCCACCAAACCCAACCGCGCAACCTCCTCCGCCGACTGGGGCTTGCGGTTGGCCATCGCAACTCCGGCAGGCCCTTTGTCCGCCCCCGCGACGACAAAGAATTCGCTCTCCGTAGGCCCTGGGCAGAGTGCATTTACATGCACGCCATACGGAGCCACTTCTTCAGCCAATCCCAGCGCAAAGAAGCGGTCAAAGCCCTTGGTCGCCGCATAGGTCGAAAGAAACGGCACCGGCTGGAAGCTCGCCGTCGAGGCCACCACCATCACCCATCCCCGCCCGCGCTCCACCATGGCCGGTACAAAGAGCCGCGAGAGATGCACCACCGCCTCGCAGTTCACCCGAACCTGGCTCAACTCCTGCTCCAGATCGCCAGAAACAAACTCCCCATACTGCCCCAGCCCCGCATTGTTGACCAGAATCTCGACGTCCAACCCAGCACCCGCAGTTGCGTCGTAAATAGCCTGAGGAGCATCTGGCCGGGTCAGGTCGGCAAGCACGATGCGAACCTCAGTCCCCTGCGCCGAAAGCTCAGCGGCCAACGCGTCGAGCCGCTCTTTCCGCCGAGCCGTAAGAATCAGCTTCGCCCCATTGCGCGCCAATTCACGAGCCAGCGCCACTCCAATCCCAGCGCTCGCCCCCGTAACCAGCGCCCACTTGTCCCGAAAATCCCGCATATTCGCCATGCGTGAATCATAGCTGCCTCCGTAGAGGTCAGCGGTAAACTTCGCGCCGGTTGCCTACACGCACAATCACAATGCAAATCCGGCGATCCTCGATGTTTGCAATGATTCTGTAGTCGCCGACCCGATATTTCCAAAGATCGCCCAATTCGCTCCCTTTCAGGGCTTCTCCGATGCTGCGCGGGTCTTCAAGCTTCGCAACGCGCTCGTAAAGAAAGCGAAATATACGCCGTCGAACCTGCTGATCCAGTCCATCGAGATCGCGCTTGGCGGTGCGGTCTAACTCGATCTCCCAATTCATGCCTACTCACTCTCAAGAAGCCCATAACTCTTCATAACTTCTTCAAGAGGAATAGTTGTGCTTCGACCGGCACGCAAATCCGCCAAGCGCTGCTCAGCCAGGTAAACATCCTCGAGATCATCTAAATATTCGAGAATTGCCTCGCGGGCATAGTAAGTCTTGGTCCGTCCTGTAGCTTTCGACAGGGCATCCAACCGCTTCTCGATCTCTTCCGGCAGACGAATCGCAAGCATGACAGACCTCCAAAAAGATTGCGCTATACAAGTATAGCGCAATCTCAAATCCGTCCGCAGCTATCTACCGGCTTTCAGCGAGCAGCTCCGCATCAAACTCCTCATTGAGCCAGTTGCTGAACGCCGAAAACTCCTCATCTCGCCCCAGGAAGTCCCGCACCATCTGCCGCCCCGGCCTCGAACCGCCCTGCTCGATCACCGTCTTGCGGTACTTCCCCGCCGCCGCGCATCCCAGCAGGTTCGCTGGATCGAACTGCGCAAAGAAATCCAGCGCAATCACCTTGTCGAAAGCATACGTATAGTAATTCGACGAGTAGCCGGTAAGGTGGCCAAAGCTCGCATACATGCGGTTGCCCTCGATCCACTGCCACGGCTGCAAGGATTCGTAGAGCGACTTCGTCACCCGGTCCAGATCGATCCCCGCCGGGTCCTGGTCATGCAGATCGAGCGAAAGCGTCGTGTAGTAGAGTTGCGACCGCACCCAGTCCGCGCGCCCAAAGGCCCCAGCCAGCTTCATCTTGGCGATCAGTTCCGCCGGCAGCACCTCACCAGTCTCGTAGTGCCGCGCAAAGCTCTGCAACAGCGCCACATCGCGGAAAAACTCCTCCAGCATCTGCGACGGCACCTCGATAAAGTCGCCCTCCGTGGCAAATCCCGAAAGCCCAGCCCACTCCGTCTGCCCGCCCAGAATCGCGTGCATCAAGTGCCCGAATTCATGGAAGTAAGTCACCACATCGCTGTACTGCATCAACCCTGGATCGGTAACCTCGCCAGCCTCGTTCACCTCAGGCCGGGGAAAATTGCAGATCAGCCCAGCCTCCGGCAGATAGCGCCCGCGCACCCCCGTCACCACCGGCGTAGCCGAAAACCACTTGTCCTTCCCATCGCGCGGATGCATATCCAGATAGAACCGTCCTACCGCCGTCTCGCCATCCACATCCAGCACATCGAAAACGGAAACATCCGCGTGCCAACCAGGATCAGTAGTGCGCCGGAAAGTCACCCCAAACAGCTTCGCCGCCGTATCCAGCACCCCCTGCTCCACCTGCGCATAAGGAAAGTAAGGCCGCACCGACTGCGAATCGAAATCGAACGCCTCGCGCCGGTACTGCTCATACCAGTAGCCCCGCCCGGCCGCATTCATAACCTTGAGATCCGGCTGCTGCCGTTGCGCAAACTCCAGCACCATGCCGTACTCACGCTTCGCTCCCTCGCGGCTAGCCTCTTCGAGGCGCGCAATAAAGCTGCGCACATTGGCCGCCGAGCCCATCATCTGGTCAGCCGTAGCTAGATTCGCCCAACTCGAGAATCCCAGCAGCGTCGCAATCTCCTGCCGCGTAGCCAGCAGGTCCATCAGAATCTTCTGGTTATCCGGGTACGCCCGCGTGTTGTAGGCCAGGAACATCCGCCCCCGCAGCTTATCGCTTTTGGCAAAGGTCATCACCGGCTGCATATCCGGCTGGTCGGTCGTGAGCACAAAATGGCCGTCGCAATTAGGCGTATGCCGCGCCAGGTAATCCGCCGGCAGCCCATCCAGCTCTTCCGCGCTATGCACCACCACCGTCTTCGCGCCCTCCTGAATATTGCGGCTGAACTGGAGCGAAAGCAGCGTAGCCTTCTCATGCAGATGATGCAGATGCGTCCGCGTGGCATCGTCCTTATCCACGCCGGCCAGCCGGTAGCTCAACAATGTCCGCTCAACGTAGTGCCGAGTAGGCTCGCTTGCGCCAGCCAGATCTATGGCCGAAAGCGCGTTATAAACCTCGCGGTTCAAGCTCAGAGCTGTCCCTGCCTGGGCCACGCGTTGCGCCTCGTCCTGCGCCTGGTCGCGCACAGCCTTGTCGGCAGCCACGGAATTCAGCACCCCAGCCTGCGCCCCAACCATCCCCAATTGCTCAACGGCAATGTCGTAAAGGCGCAGCGAATTCTCCGGCGTCCGCTCGCCCGTCACGGCAAGCAGCCCTGCAAGCGCCGCCTCATGCGCAGCCAGCCGGTCGGAAACCCATGCCTTCAACTCTTCAGCCATCAAACCACCCTCAGCCGAAGAACCAGCCTCCCACGCATGAATCGCGGTAGTAATGTCCAGAAGAGAATTCCCAGCAGGTACAGGTGCAACGCTCATCGTTCAAATGCCTCCAAACCTCTAGGTTGCCATAACCGGCTGGGTTTGTGTCGGCACAACCTCACAGGCAGCCTCGAAATCGAAGCTGGCCTACTCCGCCCGCAGCGCCTCCATGGGATCCACCATCGCCGCCCGTCGCGCCGGCCAGTAAGCCGCGGCCAATCCGCTCACCAGCAGCAGCAGCGTCACCGCGGCCAGCGTCCAGGGATCGTCCTGCTTCACCCCGTAGAGAAAACTCCTCAATCCCAAGCTGCCAAAGTACGCCAGCACCAGCCCGGCCGCGAGGCCAGCCACCAACATCCATCCCGTCTGCCGTAGAATCAGGCTCATCACATTCCAGCGCTGCGCTCCAAGCGCAATCCGCAAGCCCATCTCCCGCGTCCGCTGCGCCACCAGGTAAGCCAGCAGCCCATAAATCCCAGCCACACACAAAAACAGCGCAGATCCCCCAAAGATCTCCAGCAACTCCGCAGCCAGTTTCTGGCCTCCATAAGAATCCTCGACAATCTGATCCATGGTCGTGAATTTGCTTGCTTCGAGGTCCGGACTGGCATTGCGCATCGCCTCACGCAGCTCCGGCAGGATCACCGATGGGCTCTGCTCCGTCCGCACTGCTATCTCCATCGCGACGCCCTCCGCGCCCTTGTAGAACCCCGTATCGGGAGTGATCTGCGGAATGCACACCTCGATCTCCGGCCTCGGCGGCGCGGCCACCGAGACCTGCCGCTCGTCGTCGAAGACTCCCACAACCTCCGCATGGCGCTTCGAATCCAGACTGAGCAGATGCTCGCCGAGAATCTTCCCCGGATCGCGCTCATCACCGTAATATGCCTTGACGAAGGCGCGATTCACCAGCACCACAGCCTGCGAAGTGGCCGTATCCTGCTCATTGAAAAACCGCCCGCGCACCATGCGAAAACCGAAAACCCGCTGCATCTCAGGCCCCACGGCGCGGAACTCCGCTCTAAGCTCGCTCCTGCGCACATCGTCTACGCTATTGCTGGCGCGGCCCAAGCTAAATTCCATGTGAAAGGTATTGCCCATGGGCACCTGGCTCATCAGCGACGCAGCTTCCACGCCAGGCAGATGATTCACGCGATCGACCAAAGGCTGATAAAGCTCGGTTGTCATATTCCGCCCGGCAAACTTGTACGAGGGAATCGTCATGTTGGCCACAATTACGTGCTCGGTGTGAAACCCCAGCGGCACATGCTTCAGCGCATAAATCGTGCGCAGCAACAAGCCGCAGCCCACCAGCAACGTCAGCGACAAAGCAATCTCGGTAATCACCAGCAAGCTGCGAGTCCGATGCTGCGCCCGCCCCAAGCCCTGTTGCGGAGCGCCCTGGCGCAGCGCCGGTTCGATCTTCGCCCGCGCCGCGCCAACCGCCGGCCACATCGAAATCAGCAGCGTGCTCACTATCGTAAGCGCCAGCAATCCAGCCAGCACCGTCAGATTCGGCCGCAACTGCCCATGAACGCTGAAGTGCGAATGCAACCCGACCTGCGTATCGATGCCATGCTCAAACAGCTTCAGCATGCCCGCCGCCAGCCCCAGGCCAAGCAGCGATCCGCATCCGCTCAAGAGCAGTCCCTCAATCAGTAACTGCCGCACAATCTGCCAGCGGCTCGCTCCCAGCGCGCCGCGTACCGCCATCTCCCGCTGCCGCGCCGTAGCCCGCGCCAGCATGAGACTCGTCACATTGACGCAGGCAATCAACCACAGCAGCGCCGAAGCCCCAAAAAGCGCCAGCAGCGCCTTTTGCACCTCGTCCGAGACCAGCGAATCCTCGTAGCGCTGCAAACTGATTCCAGTCCGTTCTTCGCGATCGTTCGGGTCAGCGTAAGCCTTGGCCACATCGGCCTGAATGACTTTCAGCTCAGCCTCCGCCTCGCTCAGCTTCGCCCGTGGCTGCAAGCGGCCCATAGCCTCGTAGTTCGGCGTCACATTGTGAACGCGCGTCGCGTCCGTCGTACCTAGAACCAGCGGCAGCCAGACCACCGGCAGCTCCGTGCCGAACGGGAAACTGAACCCGCGCGGCATCACCCCAACCACCGTATACGACTCTCCGCTAAGCTTGACCGTCTTGCCCAGAATCGAGTCCTGCGCGCCATAAACCGTCCGCCAGACCGCGTCGCTGAGGATCAGGCTATGGGCATCTTTAGGGGCAACCGCTCCAGAGTTGACCGCGCTACTCGAACTCTCGACCTCAAAGCCGCGGCCCAACGCCGCATGGACCCCCAGCGTTTCAAATAGATTGGCGCTGACCGTCTGTGCGCTGACATGCGTCGATCCACTCCCAACTTCCAGAAACGAGACGCGGACCCAGTTGGTTTCGAAGTACGCAATCTGGCCCAGGGCATGGCTGCGCGCTCGCCATTCCTGAATATCGAGATAAGGTGCGCAACACTGCAGTGGGCCTCTCTTGCCCGACTCATGAATTTGAATCAGCCTGCCCGCGTCCTGGTAAGGCAAAGCCCGCAGCAGTACCCGATCCACCACCGTGAACATCGCGCAAGCCGAGCCAATGCCCACCGCCAGCGTAAGTATCACCGCAATCGAAAATCCCGAAGCCCGGCGCAGCACCCGTACAGCGTAGCCCACGTCCCGCAGCAAGCCTTCCAGCCTGTTCCATCGCCACTGCCCATGCGTTACATCGCGCACCAGCGCCACGTTGCCAAACTCCCGCCGTGCAGCCGCCTCGGCCTCCTGTCGCGACTCGCCACGCTCCATCCGCGCCTGCACATCCATCGCGATATGCGCCCGAATCTCCTCGTCCAGCTCGTCCTTTCGCCTCTCGAATAGCCCAAATCGCCAGAAGCTCATGCCTCATCTCCCTCCGGCTCACGGTAAAGAATCGACCCGATGGCATCCACCATCTGCTTCCACCTGCCCACATCTTCAAGCAACTGCTTCCTGCCCGCCGCCGTGATGCTGTAGAAGCGCGCCCGCTGGTTGCTCTCCGTCTGCTTCCATTCCGACTCCACCCATCCCTGCCGTTCCAGTCGGTGCAGCGCCGGATAGAGCGAGCCAGTCTCCACCTGAAGCGTCTCCCCCGAATGCGTTCGCAGCGCCTGCACGATGCCATACCCATGCGACGGCCCCCATTGCAGCGTCCGCAGAATCAGCATGTCCAGCGTTCCCTGCAATAACTCAATCCGATTCTTGTATCCGTTTCGTCCCAACATAGATGTAGATACACTACCCCCATAAGCCGTAGAACGTCTACTCCTCCTCTGGCTCCGCCAGCTTTTCATTCCCAACCGTGAAGTCCGCCCGGAAGAGTAACTTACGTTCACCGCTTCATGGATATCCACTTGCGTTGTGGCGAAGACCGTTTTAATATGCCGCAATTGCCTCATGCCGCAATTCGCGTCCATCTCGCCTGCCACCTATCTTCGATCCCGAGTAGGACGCGTCTGCGTAGCCCTGCGCGGAACCACTGTCCACGAGTTGCTCGACCGGGCCGAAGCCGCGCGCGCCGATTCCCAATTCTTCGAGTTCCGCCTCGATTCCCTGGAAAAACCGGCCGCTGCAGTGGCGCACGTCGGCCAATTCCTCTCCGCGCACAAGGAACTCGTCGCCATCGCCACCTGCCGGCGCAAGGCCTTCGGAGGCGGATTCACCGGGACCCTCGCCGAAGAGCTGAACATCCTGGCCCGCGCCTCCGATGCCGGCTTTGCCATCGTTGACCTCGAAATCGAGTCCGCCGAAGAATGCAACGCCTTTGAATTGGAGACACTGCGTCAAAGCGAAGCAGTCCTGTTAATTAGCTTTCACGACTTCGAAAAACCCGTCGATCCCCAAGCCGTCTTCGCCCGCATCCAGCGCTTCGAGCCGGATTTCGTCAAGATTGTCAGCACCGCCCACTCCCTTGCCGACAGCCTCAAACTGCTGAAATGGATCGCCGAAAGCTCCGGCGACGCCCAGGTGGTCGGCATCGCCATGGGCGAGGCCGGCATTGTGAGCCGCGTTCTCAGCCTGCGCGCTGGCTCAGCGTTCACCTTCGCCTCTGCCCACGACGGAGCCGAAACCGCTCCCGGCCAGATCACCGCCCGCACCCTCAGGGACCTCTATCGCATCGAGCAGCTCGATCAGGCGACCCGCATCTACGGCGTCGCCGGCAACCCCATCGCCCACTCGCTCTCTCCGCTGATGCAAAACAGCGCCTTCCACCGCGAGCGCCTCAACTCTGTCTATCTCCCTCTGAAGACCGAAACAGTCGCCGATCTTCTCACCCTCGCCCGCCAGCTTCCCTTAAGCGGAATCAGCATCACCATGCCCCTCAAGCAGCAGGTCATGGCCCACCTCGCCAACGTTGACCCGCTCTCCGCCAAGCTCGGAGCCTGCAATACCATCCGCACCGGCGCCGACGGCAAGCTCTACGGCTTCAATACCGACGTCGCCGGCATCGTCCGCCCACTCGAAAAGCGCATGTCTCTGAAAGGCGCCCGCGTCCTCGTCCTCGGAGCCGGCGGCGCAGCCCGGGCAGCCGTCTACGGCCTCGCCGAAAAAGGCGCGCAAGTCTTTATCTGGAGCCGCAAGGAGGCCACGGCAAGGGAACTCGCCGCCAGCGCCGGCGTCCACGCCATCACTCGCCAGCAAATCGCCCGCGCCGATTTTGAAGTGCTCATCAACGCCACTCCCTGCGGCATGCACGGCAACGCCCATCCTCTGCCCCTCGAATCCGAGGAATGGAAAGCGCGTCTGGTATTCGACCTGGTCTATAACCCCCTCGAAACGCCGCTCCTGCAAGTCGCCCGCAAGCGCGGCCTCCACACCATCCAGGGAGTGGAAATGTTCGTCCAACAGGGCGCGCGTCAGTTCGAACTCTGGACGGGCAAACCAGCCCCCGAAGCCGAAATGCTCCGTGTGGTCCTCTTCGCCCTCAACAAGGCCCACTAAAGCCACCACATCGCGGCAACTCCAGGCGGAAACGCCAAAATATCAGCCATAATTTGAAGACCTTAAGATTAAAAGGGATCAATTTCTCCCTCCCAGTTACCTATATATTGGTAAGGAAAGGTTATTAATGAACGATCCGCAAAATCTGGGGTTGGGAGAGCTTGGAAAGCGCATGCAAGCCATGAGCGATCCGGCTCCGGACTCGCGTCTCCGCCCGTATCAAGGTGCGCAGCCACCCACAATCCCCGCTTCGAACGGCTACACCGGCCCGTCCCTTGAGCCTTACGAAGACCCCCGCAACACTCCGCCTCCATCGCCGGCGCCTTACTCCCAGCAGCCCTTTTCACCTCCGGGCCCCACCCAGGGATCGAGCGCAACCACTACCACGCCATTGCGCGAGCAGATTTCCCCCTGGGAGACGGTCCCCACACCGGACCATGCCCCGGCTCCGCCCACTCAGCAGCAAAGTCCGCCTCCTGGGCCGCAAGCCGCCGCTTCCGACGCGCACAAGTCCGGCCTTCACCGGGCCCTCGACGCCTTCCGCTCCACGATCCCCCTGGTGCAAAAACTGTTGCCGCTGATCGACAGCAACTTCGCCACCGCCGTAGGCGCACTCATGGTCCCGCACACGCGCCCCGTCCCGCCGCCCCAGCCCCAGGTCGTCCAAATCGATATGGAGCCCCTGGAGCGTGGCCTGGCCGAGGTCCGCAACAGCCATCGAGAGTTGCGCGGCCAGGTCCAGGAGCAGGTAACCACCCTGAAACGTGTCGAGGACCACCTCGAGCGCGTCCGCGAAGCCACCGACCGCAACACCCTCGAGCAGCAGGAGTTGGTCGAAGACCTGCGCTCGGTCGGCAGCCGCCTCAGCGCCTTCGCCATAGTCGGCCTTGTCCTGCTGCTAGGTTCCCTCGGCCTCAACATCTATCTTGTCCTCCAACTCCAGCACATCCTGCGCTAAGCCCGCCACTCACCCTGGAATGGCCGTACGGCCAGAGCTTCCGATTTCCGCGTGGCCCGTTTCGGGATAATTGGCCGCCTGGAACCCCCTCGCGACCGCAAACACGCCAACGGCAAATGCTGCCGTATTTCTCGCCTTGTTGCGGCGGATACGGTTATTTCATAAGAATTTCCGTGGAGTGGTAATCTATTTTGGTACTACGAACACAACTTTCCGTTTTTCGCTTCCTTTTCGGGATTTCAGGAAGTGAGTGATTGCCAGTCGTATTTTGCAAAGACTACTATTCGCGATAGTTCAGTTCCCCCGAACTCAGGAACGAAACCGCTCGCATTGCAATGAGCGTCAACCAGCTTCGCGAAGTTAACGCACGATGTAACTGAAGAACAAACAGGCGGCGATTACCCACGCCGGCTGATGGAGCGTGTACGTTATGGCATGGTATGCCTACTGCATCGGTGAGAAGCAAGCTTTTCCGGAATTAGCCCGTCATCGCAAACCCATCCCACTTGAATCCGTACTTGGAGTCGGTGGCAACCAGGTTTTCCTCTACCCCGCCAGTGATTTAGCCATCGTTGTCAGCGAACACACCCCAGCCGAGACTCTCAATCAAAAGGCCGGCGTCGATCACGCCCGAGTTATCGCTGACTGTTTCAAACATTCCACCGTCCTTCCTTTCCGTTTTGGAACCGTTTTTCAGGATGATGAAGGTCTTCGTAAGTCCATTCGCTCCAACCAGCGCCAGTTTCAGGGCAATCTGGAGCGCTTGCATGGAAAGACGGAAATGCACCTCAAAATCCACGTAGATGCCTGTTGCACCAAGGAACTGGACAAGCATCTGCCCCTCGAAGGCGTGGGCAAGGAGTATCTCTCCAACCTTCGTGAAAATGCAACCCGTCAGCGCGAACGCCAGACCAGGGCGCGGGCCGTGAGCTTCCAGATGCACCGCATGTTCTCTCCGCTCGACGAAGAAGTAAGCTGCCGCATGACCGAGAGTGGCAAAATGCTGCTGGATATCGCACATCTGATCGACCGCAAGTGCGTCGAGCGCTATCACAACAAGTTCTCGACCACCAGCGCCATGATGCGCGAGTGCCACATGCAGCTCTCAGGCCCCTGGCCGCCGTACCACTTCGTCCATCGTCTAACCCGAGGAGTCCACGCTCCGGCCCATGTGCCTGCGGTGGCCGCGCCAGCCGTACAACCTGCCGCACAGCCAATGGAAGCAGTTCTGGTAGCGGTCTAGTTCTCTTCCATCGCTTCCATGCAGAAAGCCCTGGCCGGTTGCCGGGGCTTTTCTGTCGGCCTGCAAATCTCATCGCCTCTTCGATTCCGAATGCCTGTATGCATGCGTCCAATGCTCACCCCCCTTTTCGATGCAGGGAATCCGCGGTTTTTGAAACTCCGCAAAAGCCGCCGAGAAATTTGGCAAAGGATTGTCCACTTGCAATCTCTGTCGAAACGGTCCCGAACCCTTCTGGTGGCGGCGATGGCCTGCGCGCCAGGCATTGCGATCTTCTCCTTCGCCCAGCAAGCGCCCGTCCTGTACCCGGTGAGCGGAGTTGTATTGAACACCCTCACCCGCCAGCCAATCCCCCGCGTCCTCGTCGATGCGAACACCAACGCGGCTTTGACCGACGGCGACGGCAGGTTCGAGCTCGACCTCCCCGAAGGCGTCGATCAGATTCAGGTTCGCCGTCCCGGCTACCGTTCCAGGGGCCAGGATATGGCGCACGGTGTGAATGTGGGCGCGAACATGTCCGATCTCACCTTCTATCTCACCCCTCAGGCCACCATCACTGGCCATGTCGCTCTCTCCAGCGGAGACGACGCCGATGGAATCCGATTTACGGTCTATCTCCGGCACACCGTCAACGGCCACCAGAAATGGAGAACCGCGGGCACAGCCGTCACCAACTCCGAGGGCGTCTTTCGCGCAGCGAATCTCGAAACGCCGGGCGTCTATGCGTTCTGCAGCATGCTGGTAGAGGATCGCAACAATGTCCGCGCCATTGGTACGCGGAAAACTGGCTCCCGCACCCTCGACACAACTGCCGGCATCGCAGGCTACCCCTCCACCTGTTATCCGGGACCGATTTCAGAATCGGCCGACGCCGCGAACATGCTCGCGATCTCTCCTGGCCAGCAGCCGGAGTTCGAGCTCGCCTTGAACCGGCAACCCTTCTACCAGGTATCCATTGCAGTGCCGAACGCTCCGCCTGGGCAACCCGTCGATGTTCAAATCTACGACCCGGACGGGCGCGCCCTGGAATATTCGGCGGCATGGAACGCGCAACTGGGAGTGGCCCTAGTCGACCTGCCCAACGGTTCCTATTATGCCGAGGCGCACTCTCGTGGAGAACGTCTGGACTACGCCCGCGCCGATTTTCATGTGGCCAACGGGCCGGTCTCGGGATTGAGCATGACCTTGCTGCCGCTGCGTCCCATTCCCGTGGAAGTACGCCGGGAGTTCACTGTAAATGCCGGTAACAATCCGCTGCAATCGCAGATCGCCGCCTCTCCGGGCGTAAATCTCGTTCTCACGTCCGCGGATTCCGGGATAGGGGACTCGGTTGGGACCGGGCTCAACCATCGCGAGGGCACCACCGACAAATCCCTTTTCGAACTGGACGATGTAGCCCCCGGACGCTACTGGGTGCAGGCGACGCCCTACCAGGGCTACCTGAGCTCGATGACCAGCGGAGGCGCCGACCTCACTCGCGAGCCGTTGATCGTCGGCCCCGGCAATACCACCGCGTCCATCCAAATCGCCTTGCGCAACGACGGCGGCCAGATCCAATGCACAGTCAACCCAGCGGCAAGCTCGGCAACCGCACCCCCGCTGGGCGAAATGAGTTTCTATTTCGTGTATGCAATTCCCGAGTTCCCGGCAGGGGCGCAAATTCCGCAGACGGCATCGCAGGGCCTGGGCGCTTGTGCCCTTGCCAATCTGGCGCCGGGCCGGTATCGGGTAGTTGCCCTGGACAAAAGTATGGAGATCGACGGGAGCGACCCTGGGATACTGGAACGATTCTCCGGCCTAGGCAAGCCGGTCACTGTCGAGGCCGGCGGAGTGGTCAATCTCGAACTCGATCTGATCCGGACCGGCGCGGCCGAAACCCAGGAAGGAACAACCCCATGAGCCTCTTCTCGAAAGCGATCCTCATGGCGCTGCCCATCCTGCTATGTTGCGGGCGATCCGGAGATTCGCAACCCTCAGCCCCAGTCTCCAGTGGCACCCGCGAGATAGCCGGAGTCGTCCTGAGCGCCAGGACCGGCCTGCCCGTCCGCGACGCTGAAGTAACCCTGCGCCGAACCAAGGATAGCTCGCTCCTGGCTCAGACGGCCACGGATACGGAAGGGCGCTTCTCTTTCCGGGAGATCTCCAACGACAAATACTCCCTGCAAGCGTCTCACCGCGGCTACATTACAGCGGCCTACGATGAGCATGAAAACGGATCGACTGCGATCGTCACCGGCGAGGGCCTGGTGTCCACCGGCCTCCGGTTCATGCTCGCGCCCCAGGCGGTAATCTTCGGCGTAGTCTCCGACGACGCCGGCGACCCCATCCCCGGTGCGGCAATCTCGCTCTATCGCCAGAACGTGAGCGTCGGCGCGGGAAAAGCAATTCGCGCGAGTGGAGCCGGCGCCGACGAGGTGGGCAATTATGAGATTGCGCATCTCCCTCCAGGCAACTATTTCCTCTCCGTCACCGCTACGCCCTGGTACGCAGCCCGCCCTTCCGCGCGAAACGTAGCGGGAGACCGCGCAGGGGCCGGAGGCGCGAACGTCCAGCCCCGCTCCCCTCTCGACGTGGCTTATCCCGTCACGTACTATCCCGATGTCGCCGATTCCTCATTCGCTGTCCCCATCGCCGTGAGCGCTGGAGAGCGCGTCCAGATCAACGTTACCCTCCATCCCGTGCCGGCCCTTCACGCCTTGATACAGATCCCATCCCACGCTCCCGACGGCCAGTTCAGCACGCCCCAATTGAGCCGGGAAGTCTTCGGATATCCCGACTCCGTCCAGGCAAACATGTCGATTGCCACGCACGGCGGCAGCCCCGGCTCCATCACCACCTTCGAGATATCGGGAATCGCGCCTGGAGCGTATGACGTTGAACTCGCAGCCCCTAACGGCGAATCCAACCGCGCGGCCTCCGTCGATCTCAACTCCGACCAGGCCATCGATGTCTCTTCCGCCGCAGCCCTTGCCGATGTTTCCGGAAAGATCGTAATGGCCGGCGGAGAAAATCCGCCATCTTCGCTTTACATCGCGCTCACGCCGCAGCAGGGCCAGAACCAGAATGGCGCGCCCCTCGAACCGGACGGCAGCTTCCATATGCGCTCCGTGCATCCCGGTACTTACGAGGTTGCTGTCTTCGCTCAAGGCTACCCCATGACAACCACGCGGCTCATCGCTAACGGCGCAACCCTGAAAGGCCATCTGCTGACCCTGGGCAGCGAGCCGGTTACGCTCACCGCAGTGGTCACGGAAAGCACTGCCACGGTGAACGGATTCGCAACGCTGGATGGAAAACCGGCCTCCGGCATCTTCCTGGAATTAGTCCCGAAGGATCCAGCCGCCGGCCGCACAGCCATGGGAGTCAACCAGAGCGACTCCGACGGCAGCTTCAACTTCCTCCACACCCTCCCCGGCGAATATACGCTCGTCGCCATCCAGGAAGGCTGGACGCTGGACTGGGCCGCCCCAGGCGCGATGGCGCCCTATCTGGCCAAAGGCCTCAAAGTCGTCGTGCCGCCGCATTCCCAGGAAATCAATTTGAAGAACTCGGTCGAAGTGCAGCCGAAGTAACGGCCACGCCCTACTCCGCCGGCGAAATGCTCTGCCCGCCCTTGCGCGTCATAATGAACGACTTCCGCCGATCCGCGGCAGCATGGTCGATCTTCTTCCAGAACCCGATAAAGTAATCCACAGCCGAGATCACCGACACCACCGTCGCGAAATAGATAGCCGTAATCGCCGTCCACTGCACCGGAACAATAATCCCCCAGAACTCCCACTGGTACCAGCGATGGGCCAGGATCGCAGAAACCACGGCCACGATCTGAATCACCGTCTTCAGCTTGCCCAGATCGCTCGCCTGAATCGTGAACCCCTCCGAAGCCGCAATCGAGCGCAGCCCAGAGATCAGAAACTCCCGCCCAATGATCACCACCGCGATCCAAACCTTGACCACGCTCGGGTTATAAGCCACCAGCGCAATAAAAGCCGCCGTGACCATGATCTTGTCCGCCAGCGGATCGAGCAAAATCCCCATCGTCGTGATCTGGCCGCGCTTCCGCGCCAGATATCCATCCACGCCATCGGTGATCGAAGCCAGAATGAACAGGATCGAAGCCGCAAGCTCTTGCCCACCATCACCGCGCCACAGGTAGTGCGGCGACAGGATCCAGAGCAGCAGCGGAATCATGACAATGCGGCTCAGCGTAATGGAGTTGGGCAGATTCAAGGCTCATCCGGAGGCGAAGCCTGATCACTCTCGCCCTTAGTCGCATTATATGCGTAGCTCCGATTTCGCCCCGCGCAGGCTCGGACGATTGCCACCATGCTTTCCGTATTCGGCACGAATTCACGGAAATAGCGCGCCAATCATGGGTGTGCCCGGTCTGAGCGCAGCCGCGCCGATGAGAAACCTCTGAAACGTTTCCCCGTCATCCGCCACCATCTTGATGCGTCCGCCAAGGTGGATGCAATCGAAGGAGGAAGTGTCATGTCCGAACATGCAACTGGTGCGCCGGTCTCCCATCGCACCGCCGTCAAAGTAACTCTGAAGGAAAACGTCAGCCTGGATCAGCTCACCAAGATCATCTCAGGCATAGGCGGACGCTACGGCTGCCGCACCTGCGGTCTGATGGGCGTCGATCTGCAATTGAGCGGAGATCCCGGAGACCTTCCGGAAATTGCCAGCCTTCCCGGCGTCAAGTCGGCGAGTCTCTAGCATTCCCCGGCACCCACGGAGTAGACCATGGCCAGCGCAGTTCCCAACACCTTCCGAACGCCTCAGAGACCCACGCTGGCCACCACGTATGAAGGCGTGGGCCTCGACTTGCTCGAACGCATCGTTCCGCTGGTCGACTACCTCGAAATCCCTCCCGACAGCATCTCCCGCGCCCAGGCAGGCCGCACCTCGCTTCGACCTGAAATCCTGGACCAGATTGAATCCGTGAGCTCCCAGACAGGCATGATTGTCCACGGCATCGGCCTCTCGATAGGCTCCTGCGACCAGTGGAACGAACCTTACATCCAATTGCTTGACGAGTTATTTTCCCGCTTCACCCCGCGATGGCATAGCGAACACCTCGGCTACACCACCGTCTGCGGCGAAAACCTCGGCACCATGCTGGCCCTCCCCCGTACCGAAGCCATGCTCGACCTGCTCTGCAAACGCATACGCCGCATCCAGGAGCGCTACAAAGTCCCGTTCTTAATGGAGCACATCATCCATCTCATCCCCGACGCTCCCGCGGACTACTCCGCCGCGGCGTTTATCAACGAAATCACCTCCCGCACCGGCTGCGGGCTCATCCTCGACGCCTACAATCTCGAGTGCGACCGGCATAACTTCGGCTTCGACATCGCTGCATTTCTCGACGAGCTTAATCTCGACCCTGTCCGCGAAATCCACCTCGCCGGGGGCTTCCAGCTCGATGGCGTCCAGCTCGACATCCACTCTCAGCCCACCGCCGAATCCACCCTCGACCTCGCGCTCGGCATCCTCCATCGTTGCCCAAATCTAGGCGTCGTCACCTACGAGCTTCTGAAAGAAGCAATCGCCAATCTCGGCCACGACGGCATCTGCGCAGAGCTAACTCGAATCCGAAAGGCCATCGCCCCATGCTGACTCTGGAACAACAACAGCGCAGCCTGCTCGCCATCGTCCGCGGACACTCCTCGAAGGCCCCATCAGACCCATGGCTGGAAGAAGTGCAAGCCTCGTCCGGACTGAAGATGATCCACACCATCGCCCTCTGGTGGCAGCGCTTCCAGATCGAGTGGCAATGCCGTTACACCTCGCGCCTCATGAAGCGCCTCGGCTGCTTCGAGAGCTATCTAGCGGAGCACTTCCGCAAGCATCCCGCTCCGCCATCCATCGAAGAAATGAGCCGGCAATTCCTCTCATCTCTCGAACGCCACGACGACCCGCTCCTGCGCGCCGTAGCCCGCCTGGAACTCACCTGCATCGAGTCCAAAGTCGCGCCCGCGCACACCACCATCATCTTCTGGGACCGCAACCCCAACGAGGTTATGGACGCGCTAGACCGCTACGCCCAACTGCCCGATCCCGAACCCAAAGTCCGCTACATCCTCCGCATGGGCGCCAACCTTCCCGGCGGAATCAGTTGCAAACGCCAGGTCCTCCGCGCCTGAGTCAACCGCGAATGCCTGCTAAGTCATGCGGCGAATTCCCGTGCTGAAATAAAAGGGCGGCATAAGTCAATCGACTTATGCCGCCCTTCCGTTCATGCTTCTCTGGATGGATCGCTACGCGTAGATCCCACGCTGCTTGATCGTGAACGCCACGCGATCGATCGCCAGCATGTAAGCCGCAATGCGGTTGTTGACGTTGTGCGCTTCCGAGTATCGCACAACGTCGTCGAAGCTCTCGCGCAGAATGCTCTCCAACTGCTCGATCACCATCGCTTCTTTCCAGAAGTAACCCTGCCTGTCTTGAACCCATTCAAAGTAACTCGCGGTTACTCCGCCCGAGTTAGCCAGGATATCCGGCACCACAAAGACACGCTTCTCGGCCAGTATCTCGTCGGCCACGGCGGTCGTCGGCCCGTTCGCGCCTTCGATCAGTATCTTCGCCCGGACACGGTCCGCATTGCGGCTGGTAATCACATTCTCGGTCGCCGCGGGAATCAGGATGTCGCACTCGCTCAGCAACACTTCTTCGCTGGGCATGGCTTCAGCGTTCCGGAAACCCAGCGTAGTCCCATTGCGCTCCTTGTAAGCCAGCAACTGGTGTACGTCGATCCCATTGGGGTTGAACAATCCGCCATCGTATTCGGCAATCCCAATGACCTTATAGCCATGGTCCGCGAGCAGCCGCGCCGCATTCGAGCCCACATTGCCAAAGCCCTGAATGATTACCCGGCAGCCATCCTTGGACATCTTCAGATAGCGCAAGCTCTCGTCGCACATCACCATCACGCCGCGCCCCGTCGCTTCCTGCCGTCCGCGCGACCCCCCAATGTTCAACGGCTTGCCCGTCACCACCGAGGTCACCGTCTGGCGCATGTGCATCGAGTAGGTATCCATGATCCACGCCATGGTCTGCTCGTTGGTGTTGACGTCCGGCGCGGGAACATCCTTCTCCGGCCCGATGAATTCGATAATCTCCGAGGTATACCGGCGAGTCATGCGTTCCAGTTCGCCCTGGGACATCGTCCGTGGATTGCAGATCACTCCGCCCTTGGCCCCGCCAAAAGGAATGTTCACCACCGCGCACTTCCATGTCATCCAGCTAGCCAAGGCGCGAACTTCGTCGAGAGTTACGTCGGGCGCGTAGCGGATACCGCCTTTACCCGGCCCGCGAGCCTGCGAATGCTGCACACGATAGCCCGTAAAAAGCTCAATCTTGCCGTCGTCCATCAATACGGGGAAATGCACGATGATCTCGCGCGAAGGGGAACTGAGAACCTTCCAAAGACCTGGATCGAGGTTCAGCTTGCGTGCTGCAAAGTCAAATCGAGCGCTCTGGGCTTCCCAGGGATTGATCTCCTGCTCGAGCGTAATGGTTGCCATTTCGAATTTTCTCCAATTCCGTACATTGAGGCTCCTGTTCTGCCCCATGCCTTCGGCTTTCGGTCATTCCCCGAAAGCTTGTCCCCGCTCCCTATCGGCCCCAACGGGTTGCTCTATAGAGTGTTAGACGCAGCGGTACGTTACTCCGGTTCGGTAAATCGGGACTGCTCCGGGTGGGTCGTTCCACACCCGTTCTCAGGACTCCCGCGCAGGCTCCGAAACATTTCGTCGGATACCTGACCTAAAGCCTGACCGCAGTCGCCTTCCTGCCAGGCCGGGAACCGGTTGCTCCGGACTGAACCTGTGCAAACTGGATGAGTCTAGGCCGCCCAAAATGGGTCAGTCAACCCCACAATGGTCGAATCGGCATCCCACTTAAGACAGCCGAACCAAAGACTGCAACTCTTTCAGTATGCGCGGGATGAATCAGCTTTGTCCCGCAGGACTCTGTTAAATATCGTGCTGGGCGCGGAACCAGCGTTTCATGGTATCGTCGCCTCGGACTCACCTCGTCTGAATTCTCCATCGCTTTCGAGAAAAGCACTTCAATGGAATGACCAAAGCAGCCATCATCGGCAGCGGTCCCAACGGCCTCAGCGCAGCCATCACCCTCGCCCAGGCCGGAATCGAAACCTGCGTCTATGAAGCCCGAGAAACCATCGGCGGAGCCGCCTCCACCGCCGAAGTCACTCTACCCGGCTTCCACCACGACCTCGGCTCGTCGGTCTACCCCATGGCAGCCGCCAGCCCATTCTTCCAATCCCTTCCGCCGCACGATTTCGGCCTGAAGTGGATCGAGCCGCCCGCCCCGCTCGCTCATCCACTCGACGACGGCACAGCCGTCATGCTCGAACACAATCTCGCGGCGACCGCCTCCGCTCTCGGCCAGGACAGCGCAGCCTACACCCGCGTCCTCCGCCCCCTGGTCGACGAATGGAGCAATCTCTGCCGCGAAATCCTCGGCCCCATCCTCCATTGGCCCCAGCATCCGCTCCTGCTCGCCAGATTCGGCCTCTTTTCCGCCCCACCGGCTTCGTTTCTCGCCAAATCGCTCTTTGCAGGCCCGCGCGCACGCGCCCTCTTCGCCGGATTAGCCGCGCATTCCGTCCTCCCGCTCGAATCCGTCTTCAGTTCCGCAGTCGGCCTGGTCTTAGCCGCCGCCGCACACTCGACCGGCTGGCCCATCGCCGCCGGCGGAGCCCAATCCATCTCCAACTCCCTCGCGGCCTATCTGCAAAGCCTCGGCGGACGCATCGAAACCAACCGCAATATCTACTCCTTGGAAGAGTTATCCGAAGAAAACGTCCTCTGCGACGTCTCCCCACGCCATCTCATTCGCCTCGGCGTGCGCGACTTCGATCCCAGCTACAACCGCGGCCTGCGCAGCTTCCAATACGGCCCCGGTGCATTCAAAGTAGACTGGGCGCTTTCCCAACCCATTCCCTGGAAAGCCAAAGACTGCCTCCGCGCCGCCACCGTCCATCTCGGCGGAACTCTGGAGGAAATCGCCGCCTCCGAGCGCGCACCATGGCAAGGCAGAGCAGCTGAAAAGCCCTTTGTCCTGGTAACCCAGCCCAGTCTCTTCGATCCCACCCGCGCGCCGGAAGGCAAACACACCGCCTGGGGCTACTGCCACGTCCCCAACGCCTTCGCCGCAGACATGGCCCCAGCCATCGAAGCTCAAGTAGAGCGCTTCGCCCCCGGCTTCCGCGACTGCATCCTAGCCCGCCACGTCACCAGCGCCGCAGCCTTCGAAGCCTGGAACCCCAACCTCGTAGGCGGCGACCTCTCCGGCGGAGCGATGACGCTTAAGCAGCTCCTCTTCCGCCCCACCAGCTCGCTTTACCGAACACCCAAGAAAGGCCTCTATCTCTGCAGCGCCAGCACCCCACCCGGCGGCGGAGTCCACGGCATGTGCGGCCACCACGCCGCCACTGCGGCCCTCCAGGATATGGCCCGAAAGTCGTCAACATAGACCCAGATCAGTCCTCCGGCACTGTCCACTGACCACTGACCACTGACCACTGATCACTGATCACTGACCACTATTCCCTATACCGGCCACTGCTCTTCGATCTGGCTCAAAATTCTCGCGTATCTCGCCCGCATCTCCGTGGGCTCCGCACTCTGCGCCAGTTCAACCAGCTCAGCCTTTGTTGGGCTGAACCGCAGCGGAAACCGCTTCCAGTAGTACTTCAGCTCATCCGACTGCCAATCGGCGTAAGTCGCTTCCCACGACCGCCCATTGGCAGATCCCCCAGGAAACACCAGCAGCGCCGGATTCAACACCCGCCCATAATCCTGAAACCGGAAATCCATCGAAACCCGCATCTGCTTCGAGACATTGGGCGAAGACGCATGCACCGTCAAACTGTGAAAGATCAGCACATCGCCCGCATGGATCGCTCCGCCAACCCAATCCCCACCCAGCGCCGTCTCCCTCACCACAAACCCAGTTTTGGGATCGCTCTTCTGCAAGCCAAAACGGTGCGATCCCTCCATCACCCGCAACGGCCCTAACTCGACCGGGCAATCATGCAGTGGAAACCACGCAGTAAAGCTCTCCGGATCGCCGGCCATCGACTGATGATCCTGATGCGCATCGATCAACAGCCGCTCGCAGTTGGGAAAGATCAGCCGCGCCACCAGCTTCGGCTGAATCAGCAGCCGCGGCCCCACCAGCAAACTCAGCACCTCCCGCAGCCGCGGATGGTGCGCAAAGGCATGAAACGGCTCCATGCTGAAAACTTGCTTGTAAACGCTCTTGAACTCTTCATCCGTATCGCCGCAAGCCTTGCTCACATCCGCGACACGTTCGAGCGAACGATACCCAGGCAACAGCCATCCCGCAGCGGAAACAACCTCCAAAATCTCGCCCAGCAACACCGCAACATCCTCCGCAGGCAATACCCCGCGAATCAGCAAATACCCCTGAGCATCCATAGCCTCTTGCATCGAACGCGGCTCCAGCTCGCTGGCATGAATCTCGCGAAATGATTTGAGAAGTTGGCCCATCGTCCCAGCTCCAGACCGGAAAGTAACAGAATCCTCCTGATACTAACGGCGCCAACTCGCCTCGGCTGTCATCCGTTTGTCACTTTGCGGTAGGTCATGTTGCACGCCCCGGGCGCGATTCTCGGCAGGACTACTGAGCCGCCGAGGACAGCGACTCGGCATAACCCCAGAACGCCTTGTTGCTCTTCAGCTTGAGCAGCGAATCGTCTTTCGTCGGATCGGGCAGATGCTCGCCCTGCAACGTATTCGCCTTGCGATCGAAAGCCTGTTGCAGATGAGCCTTCGCCTGAACGGCATCGCCCTTCTCGGCATCCGCGCAGGCCAGATTGTAGTAGTTGAGTGGATACTCCGGGTCGCTCGCAATCGCAGCCTCAAGTACCGAACGGCTGTCCGCCAGCTTGCCGCTCATACCCAGCGACATGGCCAGTTGATCGGTGAGAATGCGTCGCGGACGAAGCGTATTCGGGCCAGCCGGTAACAGCGCGAGAGCGCTCTTGTAATACGGCGCCGCCGAACCCGGATTATGCTTGAAGAGAATCGTCGCCAGCATGAAATAGTCCTTCAGCGTCGGAACGTAACCCAAGTCCGGTTGAAACGCGCCCAATCGCTCCTGCAGCGCCGCGTCGTCAGCCGGCTTATAAACAGACTTGGAGAGATGAGTCTCCGCGCAGATTTTTGCGTCCCCATAAAATCCAAAGACATTTTGCTGCTCGACCTTCGCACCTTCTATCGAAGCAATAAAATACGAAGCGGTAGACAGCGAGCCATTCTCCGAACCCGTATCGGAAGACCGTTTGACATTCGATATCGAGTTTCCGAACTGCTTGAGCAGCGGCTCGATCACATCCTCGCGACATCCGTCGCCATTCGGTTTGCCCGAGAAGTTCGGAAAGAGGATATACGAGATCGCAATATTGTTTTTCTTGTCCATGAACTGCGCCACCGGCCGATGCCCGTCGTCATAGACAGCCAGCAGTCCCAGGGAACTCTCAAGATCGGCAGGCACAGCGATCCGCCCCGAACCCTCAGGCATAACAACACTCAAAGACGAGTTGCTCTGCGGTTGTTGCGCAGCACCAAGAAGCGAGCACATAAGTGGTACAAGGCAAAATGAATGTCGGAGCGGCATGGCAAGATAATACACTTGGGTTGGTATGCCTCACTCCGACCTCATCCATCCCAGCCGCAAAGAGTTTCTCGCGCTCGCGAAGACGCACTCTCTCGTCCCAGTCTTCCGCACCCTCACCGCCGACCTCGAAACCCCCGTCTCCGCCTTCCTCCGCGCCGCCTGGGAATCCCCCGAATGCTTCCTCCTCGAAAGCGTAGAAAACGGCGAAAAAGTCGGCCGCTACACCTTCATCGGCCTCAATCCCTACAAGCGCATCGTCGCCCGAGGCCGCTCCATCGTCATCTCCGAGGGCAAGAAGACCGTAGCACTCGAAGGCGACGTCTTCGCCATCCTCCGCGAAGCCCTCAGCGGCCACACCCCGGCGCGCGTTCCCGGCCTGCCTCCGTTCACCGCCGGCGCCGTCGGCTTTCTAAGCTACGACGTAGTCCGCCAGATCGAAAAATTGCCTTCAACCGCAGCCGACGAGCTCCACGTTCCCGACGCCTGCCTCCTCTTCTTCGATGAAGTCCTGGCCTTCGACCACGTCCGCAAAGAAATCCATCTCGTAGTCACCGCCGACGTCACGCTGAAAGCTCCAGCCGCCGCCCACGCCGACGCAGTCAAGCGCCTGGGCCGCCTCGAAAAGCGCTTTGCGCAGCCGTTACCCAAGCTCCCCAAGCCAACCTCGAAATCCAAGCTCAAAATCACCCACCGCACCCGCAAAAAGGACTACCTTGCAGCCGTCGAGCGCACCCGCGAGTACATCCGCGCCGGAGACATCTTCCAGGCCGTCATCTCCCAGCGCCTCGACGTCGACCCCGGAGTCGCCCCCTTCGCCGTCTACCGCGCCCTCCGCATCGTCAACCCATCCCCCTACATGTTCTACCTGCGCGTAACGCCCGAAGGCGCCGCATCCACCAAGAGCAAGAAGAAGCCAGCCAAATCGGGACGACTCGAAGTCGCCGGCTCATCGCCCGAAATGCTCGTCCGCGTCAGCCAGACCAAAGACGGCAGCAAAGTCGAATACCGCCCCATCGCCGGCACCCGCAAGCGCAGCCAGGACGAAGCCACCGACCTCGCTCTCGAAGCCGAAATGCTCGCCGACGAAAAAGAGCGCGCCGAGCACGTCATGCTCGTCGACCTCGGCCGCAACGACGTAGGCCGCGTCAGCGAATACGGCACCGTCAAAGTCGATCGCCTCATGTTTGTCGAACGCTACAGCCACGTCATGCACCTGGTCAGCACCATCCAGGGCAAGCTCCGCGCCGGCCTCAGCGCCGTCGACGCCCTCCGCGCCTGCTTCCCCGCCGGCACGCTCTCCGGAGCGCCCAAAGTCCGCGCCATGGAAATCATCGAAGAGCTGGAGCCCGCCCGCCGCGGCATCTACGGCGGCTGCGTCCTCTACGCCGACTTCTCCGGCAACCTCGACTCCTGTATCACCATCCGCTCTATGGTCGCGCAAGACGGCCAGGGACACATCCAGGCCGGCGCCGGCATCGTCGCCGACTCCATCCCCGAAGCCGAATATCAGGAGTGTCTCAACAAGGCGCAAGCCGTCCTACGCGCCATCGAACGCGCCCGCGAAGTCTAGGGAGACACCGCAGCCAGTCCCGGCCGCGACAGCCCTATCCCCCAAACAGCTTTTTGAAGAAATGCGCGAAGTGGTGGAAGAACCCTTTCTTGACCGGGCGATCGGTAGGCTCAGCCGCCAGCGGCTCTGCCGCCGCCGGAAGCTTCCCAGTAGCCGCCGGAGTCGTTGCCCCCGGGGCAGCAGCAGCAGACGGCTGCGTCCCGTCATACCCCAACTGCACCGTTGCCTGCGCAGCCTGCACGCCCGGAGGCGCGGCATTCGGCGGTGGCGTAGACAAGGGCGCCAACCCCGCGCTCTGTGCCAGCGGAAACTCATTTCCCAGCAACGTCTTCACCGGCTCCGGCGGGCAGCCGCACGATTCTCTCTCGTTGTCCACCACCTCGCGCAGGCTCCCATGCTGGAACATCACCCGCTGCTGAGGCTGCACCCGGTACGCCCCGCCGTCGAAAATGCTGGTAACCGTGACGTAGGGCGCATTCGCCCCGCGATTGTCCACGCAGGTGTCGCCCTTCACTCCCAGCCGCACCTGTACCTGCGCCGTTCCCGGTCCGCTGATCAAAATGCGAAAATCCGGCGTCAGAATCACATCCGAATTAGCCCCGGTAGCAAAGTTGGCCTCCAGCGCGCCACGCCCCAGCGCCATCATCAGCCCCGGAGCCTCGCGTTGCGCCGAAGCCGTCCCGCCGCCCGACGGCGTTGCGGGCTGCGCGGCCTCCACGCTTGAGTCCGCCGTCAAATCGACCCTGGTCGTCGCGCAAATGCGAAGGTTGCCGCGATGCGGCAGCGTAATCGTCGCAGGATGTTCTCCCGCCGTCACCGAACCGCTGCTGGCAATCACCGCCTTGCCCTGAGCGACATTCATCCCGCCCGTCAGCTCAACGCCCTCCACGGGCACGATAGCGATCGGCACAGTCTGCCCCATCGCCGGGCGAAAACCCACCAGAAAGAATATCCAACAGAGCAAAGCCGGCGCGTTCCACCGCCAACCACATGGCTTTGCTCGCAATCCCATTCGCATCAGCGGCTACATCTCCATGAAATTGCGGATCATCTGCCGGCCGCCTTCAGTCAGCACGCTCTCCGGATGGAACTGCACACCTTCCACCGGCAGCGAACGATGGCGCAATCCCATAATGATCGACTCTCCATCCCTCGCCCCCGACCGCGCCGTGATCTCAAGCTCTTCCGGCAATCCATCCTCAGCCACGATCAGCGAGTGGTAGCGTGTGCAAGTCAGCGGAGTAGGCAAACCCGCAAAAATCCCTTTGCCGTCATGCTCCACCGCGCTCGTCTTGCCATGCATCAACTT